>Ga0315274_10005712_pt1 | contig 18174 bp, 15 predicted proteins | sample YL17G02_20_MG_FD_203700 | JGI IMG/M metagenome (GOLD analysis project Ga0315274, IMG submission 203700) | Sediment microbial communities from Yellowstone Lake, YNP, Wyoming, USA - YL17G02_20 | ecosystem: Environmental > Aquatic > Freshwater > Lake > Sediment | place: USA: Wyoming | collected...
CATTTTGCGTTTGAACAAAAAGGGCTGTTGCTCTGGAATAAAAGCCGGACGTTTCAACTCAGCGCCGGGTACCAATTGACCTACGGCGAATACCCCTTCGGGTCGCAGTGGCATTTATTCGTGCCCATGTTCGATCTGGCCTGGGGGTGGGGAGGAATTTTTTCCCCTTGACAAAATCGGAAATAAATCGTAAACTATGATCAGATTCTCTAATATGATCATTTGATCGTTTTACTTAGATTTGGGAGTCGCCGTGACTGTCGACCGTCAAAATCACAGACTGCTGTACAAAATCGCGCACGCCTACTACCATGAGGATCTGACACAGGCGCAGATCGCCAAACGGTCCGGCTTGTCGCGGATCAAGGTGTCCCGACTGCTGAAGCAGGCGAAACAGAAACAGATCGTCCACATCACGCTGGTTCCCCCGTCCGAGGACTTCCCCAGTCTGGAACAGGAACTCGAACGCCGGTTCGGGCTCGAGGAGGCCGTGGTGGTGCCCGTACACAATCCGAGGAACCCCGACTCGATGGTTCGGGAACTGGGCCCGGCCGCGGCGGAGTGCTTCATCCGCCGCATCACGGGAAATGAGATTGTCGGCATCACCTGGGGCACGACCATGATGGCTGTGGTCGACGCGCTGCCGGCGCAATCTTTTCCCGACGTGACGGTCGTCCAGACCAACGGGGGCCTCGGTCCGGTCGAAAATCTTGAGCATTCGACCGAACTGATACGGCGCATCACCCAGAAATTCGGCGCCCGTTCGCGGCTGCTCAACGCGCCTGGAGTCGTCTCCACGCGAGAGGCGGCCCGCGCCCTGAAGACCGATAGACACATCGCCGAAACGCTGAACATGGCTGCCCGGGCCGGCATCGCCCTGGTGGGGCTGGGAATACTGACCCCCGATTCGGTGCTCCTGCGCGACGGGTCCATCCTGACGAAGAAGGACGTCGACCTGCTGAACCGGGCGGAGGCCGTGGGCGACGTGGCGCTCCGGTATTTCGACCGGAACGGCCGGCTGCTCGATCTCGAAATCAACGACCGCATCATCGGCCTGACATTCGACCAGATCAAATCCATCCCCTGCGTCATTGCCGTGGCGGGCGGTGAAAAAAAATTCAACGTCATCAAATCGGCCCTGATCGGTAAAATACCGAATGTCCTCGTGACCGATCGCGCCACTGCGCAAAAACTCCTGGAATCCGAATGAACCCCAGCTGAATGGAACTCCCATGAACCGACTGACTTCTGACCAGCTGATCGAAAAAGCCAAATCCGTTCTGCAGCGGGAGGCGGACGCCGTTCGGGCGTGCGCCGGGCAGATGGATGAAAACCTGACTGGAATCCTCTCTGTTCTGCTGGACTGTAAGGGCCATGTCCTTGTGGCCGGCGCGGGCACCTCGCGGGCCGTGGCCCAGCGGTTCGCCCACCTGCTCTCGTGCTGCGGCACGCCGGCGCTTCCCGTCAACGCGGCCGACGCGCTTCACGGCGGTTCGGGAGCGATCACGGATCGTGACGTGGTGTACATCATCTCCAAGGGAGGGCACAGCGCCGAGATCAACAAATTCGCCGACATCGCCAAAAAACACGGGGCCAGAATCATCGCCCACACCGAGAATCCCGATTCCCCGCTCGCCCAAATGAGCGATGCGGTGTACCGCGTCCGCGCCGAAGGCGACGTGGATCCGTACGGCATGATCGCCACCGGAAGCTCCCTCGTCAACTGCGCGGCGTGCGATGTCCTTTGCATTCTGCTGCTCGAACTTCGCGGTTATTCCAAGGAGGCTTTCGGCGCGACGCATCCCGAGGGGGCGGTGGGAAGAAAGCTTGAGGCGGAGGCAAAAAATCTGGAGAATGACCGATGAGAGCCGCCTTTTTAACGGGTCCGAGGACGTTCGAATTGAGGGACATTCCGGATCCCCCGGTTCCAGAGGACGGGCTCTTGCTCGAAGTCCGGGCCTGCGGCATCTGTGGATCGGATCTGCGTCGCTGGAAGGAGGGTCCCCCGGATGGATCGGGAGGCGTGATTCCGGGGCATGAGGCGGCCGGAGTCGTGATCGCGGCTGGACCCCGTTGCGGGGATTTCAAAATCGGCGACGCCCTGGCGGTGGCGCCCGACATCCACTGCGGGAATTGCTGGTACTGCCGCCGTGAATTGTACAATCTATGCGACAACCTGCGTCTCCTCGGCATCACAGCCGGAGTTCCTGGCGGATTCGCGGAGAAACTTTCCCTGACCGGGGATGTGATCTCGAACGGCGTGGTGACGCGCATTCCGGACGGATTGTCTTTCGACCATGCGGCGGTCTCGGAACCCTGCGCCTCGGTGCTTGCCTGCCACTATAAAATCAACACCGTGACGGGTGAAACGGTCGTCGTCATGGGCGGGGGTCCGATCGGATGCGTCCACATCGGGGTGGCCAAGTCGCGCGGCGCTTCGGTGATTTTATCCGAACCCAGCGCGCCCCGCCGAAAACTGGCTGAACGGTTCCACCCGGATATGATGGTGGATCCCTTGACTGAAGATCTTCAAAGGAAAGTCCTGGCCTTCACAGACGGCGTCGGCGCGGACGTGGTGATCTGCGCCAATCCGGTCGCCGAAACACAGAAACAGGCGGTGCAAATCGTGCGCAAAGGGGGTAAAGTCGTGCTGTTCGGGGGATTGCCCAAACAGAATCCCCTGACAACGCTGGACGGCAACCGGATCCACTACGGCGAGATCGAAGTGATCGGTTCGTTTTCCTACCATCCGGCGATTCATGCCAAGGCACTCGACCTACTTCGGAAGAAAATCCTTCCGACCGACCAGCTGATCACCCACCGCTTTTCGCTGGCGGAGATCGGCGCGGCGTTTGAAACCGCCTCAGGCGGGAACGTCTTGAAGGTTTTGATTGCATTTGAATAAAGGAGCTTTATGATCGGTTTGAATGAGGAATTGCGTGAACGCGCGAATGCAAACCATCCCGTGAAAATAGGCTTGATCGGCGCGGGACAGATGGGCGTCGATGTGGCGGCCGCGGTGAAAATGATGAAAGGGGTGGATGTGGTAGCCGCGGCGGACATCAACATCGAGCGTGCCCGGAACGCATACTCCATCGCGGGACTGGAAGGTCCCGTCGTCGAGGCAAAGACTTCGACCGAGGCGGACGCGGCCGTTCTGACCGGCAAGAGGGTCTATACGCGCGATTACCGCGTGGTCTGCGGCATGAAGTCAATCGACGTCATGCTTGAGTCCACCGGCGTGCCCGAAATCGGCGCGCGGGCCGCACTCCGCTCCGCGCGCTCCGGCCGGCAGCTCGCCATGATGAACGTGGAAACGGACATCACGGTCGGCCCCGTCCTGCGCTGGTATGCCGAGAAAAAGGGGGTCCTGTATGCCCTGGCCGCGGGCGACGAACCCGCCGCGTGCAAGGAATTGTACGATTTCGCGGACGCCCTCGGATTCACGATCGTTGCCGCAGGCAAGGGGAAAAACAATCCCCTGGACCGCCACGCCAAACCCACGGACGAAAAATGGGCGAAGGAATCCGCCCGCCGGGGATTGAGCCCCAACATGCTCGTGGAATTCGTGGACGGAAGCAAGACCATGATCGAAATGGCCGCCGTTTCCAACGCCACCGGTCTCGTCCCCGACGTCCGCGGGATGCACGGACCGAGCACCACGCGCGACCAGCTCAACCGAGTATTCGCGCTGAAGGAACATGGCGGCGTACTGAACCGGACGGGTGTCGTGGATTTCGGCATCGGCGGTATTCACCCGGGCGTGTTCGTGATCGTGAAGACGGACCATCCCCGGCTGCGTCAGGCCCTGGTGTACCGCGACATGGGGGACGGGCCCTATTATACATTGTTCCGCCCCTACCACCTCTGCAGCATCGAAGTGCCACTGACCTGCGCCCTTCTCGCAATCCGGAAAAAGTCGAACATGGCGCCGCTCCCGCGTCTCGTGTCGGAGGTATTCGCGGTCGCGAAACAGGACCTGAAACCCGGCGACACGCTCGACGGCATCGGAGGATGCATGTACTACGGCAGCATCGACCGGTATGCAACCGCGAAAGCGGAAAACCTGCTGCCCATCGGACTGGCGAAGGGCGCGAAACTCATCGGGCCCGTGAAGATGGACGTCCCGGTCACCCTGAACGACGTCCTTCTCAATGAACCTTCGACCATTCTCGATCTGCGGCGCATTCAGGATTCGTGGATGGAGGGATCCATCGGAGAGCCGGAGCTTCTTAAACGCGTGGATGCGCTGGCAGTGGATTGATTTCAAACCCCGGGGTCGTCCAAAAAAGCCACTCTCTCTTTCTATGCTGAATGCTTTATCGGACGACCCCGGGGTTTTCTAACCATTAGGAGAACCCACCATGTCCCTCATCGGTCTGGATATCGGCACAACCGGATGTAAGGCTGTCGTTTTTACCGAAGACGGGCGCCTTCTCTGCGCGGCCGCGCGCGAATATCCCCTTGTTTCGCCCCAGCCGCATTGGGCGGAACAGGATCTTGAACAGGTCTGGAATCTCGCCTGTGGAGCCCTCGCGGAAGCCGTTTCCGCGGTCAAAAAGGATCCACCCGCAGCCATGGCCCTGTCCGTTCACGGAGAAGCGGTGGTTCCCGTGGACAGGCACGGCAAACCGCTCCGCCGCGCCATTCTGGGCATGGACACGCGAACCGGAGAGGAAAACCGGTGGCTCGCCGAGCGCTTCGGTGCGGAGACCCTGTTCAACCGCACCGGCATGCCGCTGCATACCATCAACACCCTTCCCAAGCTGCTCTGGCTGAAAAAACGGGAACCGGAGGTATGGAAAAAAGCGGATCGATTCCTGCTGGTCGAGGATTTTTTTCTGCGGCGGCTCGGAGGCAAGGCCGTGATCAGCCATTGCCTCGCTTCAAGGACTCAAATGTACGACCTGAAAACCGGGGCATGGGCGGACGACATTCTCCGTGAATGCGGAATCGAACCCTCCCGGCTATCCCCGCTCGCTCCCGAAGAAGGCGGAGCGGTCGGAATCATGACCGCCGAGACGGCCGAGTCCGTGGGATTGAAAAAACCCTTGACTCTCGTGAGCGGAGGACACGACCAGGCATGCGCCGCGTTGGGCAGCGGCGTTCTGGAGGGGGACACCGCCATGATTTCCACGGGAACGGCCGAGGTGGTCGAAGTGGCGATGCGCTCGCCCGTGTTGGACGAGGCACTGAGGAACGGCAACATTTCGATTTACCGGCACGTGGTCCCGCAGCTGTACCTGGCAATGACGCTGAATCACAGCGGCGGACTGTCGCTCCGGTGGTTCAGGGACGAACTTTGCCTGCCGCAGACGGAGGAATCGCGGAACTCGGGCCGCGACGCCTATGACCTCATTTTCGAAGGCGCGCCGGACGGTCCCACCGGTCTCCTGTTCCTGCCGCATTTCGCGGGCAGCGGCACACCGCTTCTGGACACTGCTTCCAGGGGCGCGATTCTGGGATTGACCTTTTCTACGACACGGCCCGCCATCGCGAAAGCCCTGCTCGAGGGATTGACCTATGAACTGCGCATCAATATCGACCTCCTGCGGACGGCCGGTATATCCATTCGCGAACTTCACGCCGTGGGCGGAGGGGCAAGAAGCCCGCTTTGGCTGAAACTGAAGGCGGATATCTGCGGATTGCCGATTCGCGTTCCCCAGGTGACCGAGGCCGCCTGCCTCGGCGCGGCCCTTCTGGCGGGCACGGCCGCAGGCGTTTACCCGGATTTGCGCACGGCAGTGTCTCGAACCGTCCGGATCGTTAAAACGATGGAACCGGATCCGGAATCGGCGCGCCTGTACGAGGACCAGTACAAACTTTTCCGGGATGTCTACCCGGCGCTGGCTCCGCTGCATCATCGCATGGAAGCGACGAGAAATCTAACCATTAATGAACCTTTTAAGGTGTACACCTCGCCGAGCAGAAAGAAAATACCATGAAAAAAGAAGCCCGGAATCCCCTGCTGACCACCACGTATTTCATCTATTTCTTCTGCGGCCTGACCCTCTGCTTCGACAACCTCTTTAATCCGGATTTTAAAATCATTTTTGGCCTGTCCTACAAACAGCTGATGTACACCAAGCCCGCGTTCGCCCTGACGGGCATCATTTTCCCCTACATCGCGGGACTGTTGTCCGCGAAATTCGGGTACCGAAGGTGCCTCGGATTCGCGATGTTTTTCTTCGCCGCGGCCAATCTGCTCGTCGTCCCCGCACTCCACTTCCGTGTGTATTCCATCATGCTGTTCGCCCTGTTCGTGATGGGACTGGGTTTCAACCTCGAACTCGTGGCCGGCAATCCCCTGATGGCCGCGCTGGGAAACCTGAAGACCGCTTCCAGCCGGATCAACTTCGGAAACGCGCTGGGAGCCGTCGCACAAATCATTCCCCCCCTGCTGCTGGCGTTCGTCATTTTCCCCTCCGATGCGATCAAGTCCCTCGATAAAATCCCGACCATCGAAATCCTGTTTTTTGTCTTCGCGGTCGTGCTGTTCGTCGTCGCGGTCTTCACTTTGGCCATCCGCGACTCGGCTTCAACCGGAGCGGCGTCCGCCGGATCGAAAACAGAAATTCCCTCAAGCGGTCCTTCGAAAAGCCGCGGCCTTTTATCGCACCCCCACCTGATCCTCGGATTCGTGGCGATTTTCCTGGCCATCGGTGTCGAGGCGGGGTTTCAGGGGCTTTTTCTGAATTATCTGCAGGACACCGCGAAAGTGCCGGTGACGAAATCCCTGCTCTGGCAGACCGTCAACCTGACTGTGTTCGCGGCAGGACGGCTGTTCGGATCTTTACTCCAGAAAAAATTCCATCCTGCTAAAATCCTCACCGTCAACCTGCTCTTTTCAATGGCGCTTCTGTTCCCCATCCTTTTCGGGAAAGGCGTCGTGGCCATCGCCGCAAACACGCTCGCGGGTTTTTTCTACTGCATCTTCTTCCCGACCCTCTATTCCCTGGCCATCGATGGACTCGGAGACCTTACGCCGAAGGCCTCGGGATTTTTAATCATGGGCCTGAGCGGAATTTCCGTCATTCCCGTCATTCAGGGAGCCATTGCGGACGCGCACGGATTGCAATCGTCCTACGCCATCGGCTTTCTTCCCTGGATGTTCGTGCTGTGGTACTCGTTGAAGGGGCACAAGCTGGGGAGGAAAGAATAGTTCCGGGTTCAGAGTTCAGGATTCCGATTTACGATTCACGGCTTACGATTCACAGTTCACGCTTCACGTCTTACGCTTCACGTCTCACGACTCACGTCAGGAGAATTCACATGCGCATTTTAATCATCGGCGGAACAGGCAACATCTCTACGGCGATTACACGGTATCTCTCCGAAAAAGGGAACGAAGTCATCCTGTACAACATCGCCGACAGGGATGAGAAATTCGAGGGAAACGTCCGGACCGTGGTCGGGGACAGGACGAAACCCGCGCAGTTCGAAAAACAGATGGCGGAAATCGAAGATCCGGACTGCGTTATCGACATGATCTGCTACCATACGGCGGAGGCGGAAAGCGTTGTCCGTGCGTTCAGGAAACGAACGGGTCATCTCGTTTTCTGCAGCACGGTGGACGTGTTCACCAAGCCGGCAAAATCGTATCCGGTGATGGAGGGTGACGAAAAGAATCCCAGCCCGTCGTTCCCGTACGCGTATGACAAGGCTTCCTGCGAACGGATTTTCGAACAGGCGCACGATCGGGGCGACTTCCCACTCACCGTCCTCCGCCCCGTGGCCACGTACAACGATTCCTGGTGTCCCCTGTCCCTCATCGGACCGGGCCCCGCCTTCATGCAGCGGTTTCGTCGTGGAAAACCGATCATCCTCCTCGGAGACGGGCAGTCGTTCTGGACTTCATGCCACCGCGACGACACGGCCCGCGCCTTCGCAGGCGTCGCCGGGAATCCGGAAGCCTTCGGAAAATCCTACAACCTCCCGGGAGACGAGACCATGACATGGGAGGCCTATTATAGGACCGTCGTGAAGGTCATGGACACACCGCCGGTCCAGTTCGTCCGGATTCCCGCAAGGCTCCTGGCCAGAATGGCACCGAAGTCCGCGGAATGGTGCGCGCTGAATTTCCAGTACAACAACATCTTCGACAACACGGCGGCCAAGAAAGATCTGGGATTCCGATACACGATCACCTGGGAGGAAGGCGTGCGCCGGATGGTCGCGTTCAACGACCGCCTCGGACTGATTGACAAGGCCGAATCGTGCGAGATTTACGATGCCGTCGTCGAGAACTGGCTCCGGTTTGAGAAGAAAATCGTGAATGACATGGAGGGGAAAGACGTGTGAGGCATGTCGGATGGCGGAATTTAAACTGGAAAAAGCATATTCGATTTCAGATTGCAGATTTACGATTTTCGATTGAAGAGCATTTCGGATTGCGAATTTAAAAACAATCCGAATCACTGTCTCGCCTCCTCTTGATGAACATGCCCTCTCGAGGGGGCCACGGGGGTGTTTGGATGCATTCAGTGCCAAAGTGGTTTCGTTTCGAAACGCAATTCATCGCCGGTTCGGAATATGACAATCCCATTCAAGAAAACGGCTTTGAAGCGGATTTCGTTTCACCGTCCGGCAGAAAGACTACAGTGTCCGGATTCTGGGATGGAGGAAGAACATGGAAAGTCCGTTTCTCTCCTGATGAAACCGGAGAATGGACCTATCGGACACGCTGTTCCACATCCCCGGATTCAGGATTGGAGAATCAGACCGGCCGTTTCACGTGCGTCCCCTATCAGGGTGACAACCCGCTCCTGCAGCATGGAAGCGTGCGCGTATCATCCAATCGCCGGCATCTGATTCACGACAACAGCCTCCCGTTTTTCTTTCTCGCGGACACGGCATGGAACGGGCCCCTGCTGTCCACCGAAGCGGATTGGGAAAAGTTCCTGACCGACCGTCAGGGGAAGGGCTTCAATGTCATCCAATTCGTGCCCACCCAGTGGCTTTGTTCCGCTGGCAATGCCGAGGGCCGGCAAGCCTGTTACGGTCGCGAGCGGATCGTCGTAGATCCCGAGTTTTTCCGGCGTCTCGACGACCGGATAGACGCGATCAACGCGCACGGCATGGTGGCTGCGCCGGTGCTGATCTGGGCCGCGACGTGGAACCGGGACGCCCTGCACCTGAATCCCGGGACCTTCCTCCCGGACGATCAAATCCTCCTTCTTGTGAAGTACTTCGTCGCGCGTTACGGATCCCATCATGTTTTATGGTTTCTTGCCGGGGACGGTGATTACCGGGGCGATCTCGCCGAACGGTGGAGACGGATCGGGCGCGAGGCCTTCGGCATCGGGCAGAAGCGGCTCGCGTCCACGCATCCCGGCGGCCTGATGTGGTGCGGGGACGAGTTCCGGAGCGAACCGTGGTTCGATTTCATCGGTTATCAGAGCGGACATTCAAGCAAGATGGAGGACCTGCGCTGGCTGATCCAGGGTCCCCCTGCCTCGGATTGGAAAAAAGAACCGGTCAAGCCGTTCATCAATATCGAGCCGAATTACGAAGCCCATCGCGACTGGAACGTCAACCTTCCCTTCGGCGACCGCGAAGTCCGGCGCGCCGCGTACTGGAGCCTGCTCGTGCATCCGCCCGCGGGCGTGTCGTACGGAGCGCACGGCATCTGGAGCTGGGAGACCCGACCTTCAATTCCCATGAACCATACGGGCACGGGGATCGCCCGTCCCTGGTTCGAGGGGATTCACCTTCCAGGCAGCGCTTGCATGAAAATTCTCAAGGAATTTTTTACATCTTTGGAATGGTGGAAACTCGAACCCGCGCCGGAGCTTCTGGCCGTCCAGCCCGGAGAAACGGACCCGGCGCTTCACATCGCGGTCGCGAAGGCCGAGGATGATTCCTTCTGCCTCGCCTATGTTCCGGCCGGCGGTGGAATCGAATTGAAACCTGAAAACGTGTCAGGATTCAAGGCCCGTTTCTGGTTCAATCCGCGCACCGGTGAACGGATTGAAAGCGTAAATCGGGACGGGAACCTATTTCCCACACCGGACGATTCCGACTGGCTTCTTTATATTAACAGATTGATAAACTGAATAAAAACTATTATATTATTCCATGAAATTAATTCGCTTTCAGTGTTTTTTTTACTCATGGCTGCAACTTCGATTGAAGAAGCGTCCGACACGGATTGCGAGAGTTTGCCTGTGGAAGCTTTTTTACGTCATCCCGCGCCGGGACACAAGCCTAAATTGCTCGACCGAATCCGCTCGGATATGCGATTGCGAAATTCCAGTTTCGTCCGCTTCCACCATGTGCTGAACCGCGGCGGCCTGGGCGTGAAAAGCCCGGCGGACGGACTTCGATTATGAAAGCGATGAAAAAAACTCCTTCCCGGACAACTCGGGATTAATAAAAATTCCCGATCAAATGCGCTGTTGGAAAATGGAATCGTGAAAAATATGCGTGGGAATTACCTTACGGATAAGTTCGATCGCTTTGCTTGGAAGACAGGATGGTTATGGAAAATGGCCAATATTAGCTATTTTGGTGAAATAATACTTCCTTCAAAAATGTCTACTATCGGCCATTTTTCTATTCATAATATTAGGAATAATGCCTACTTCTAATCCATTTATTCCTAATATTGGCCATATAAATTAGACGGTATTCCCTTAGATAATAATATGTTCGCAGATAAATATTGAGGTGTAAAATGAATAGTTTTAAATTTTTCGTCGTTTGGGATTATATAATCCTAATCGGGGTAATATTAATTGCATTGATTATTTTATTATTTATCCTTAAAAAGACAAAAAGGAATTTTACTGAGAACAAAAAGATAACAAAAATTACAAAAAATATCCTAGAGATCTTCCTCGGATTTGTATTTATTATCCTTTCTTTTATTCTATATTATTTTATAGAGAAAAGTCATACAGGCATATTTAAAGCAGTTTCTATGTTAACTTCCAGACCATTTGTGATTTTTTCAATAGTTGTCTTTTTGACTGGTTTAATCCTAATAATATCAGGATTATATAAAGTGATATTGTATGACAAAAGCAATAAAAAGCTGCGAACAAGCTAATGGTGCGGACGGAACCCTAATTGGTGATGACATCTTGGGGGCTGTACAGGCCGTATAATAACGTCGTCCGCCCGCACATCAGCGTCGTTAGGTTGATAGGTATGAAAGTAAATACAATTCTCCTCTGTTTTGCCCGAAACGGGAATATCAAATGGCCTATCCGTCTTTTCATATTAGCGGATAGTTATTTTGAAAGTTTGACTGGCTCTCCCGATTCCCATTCGGCGAGTTTTGATAAAATCTTTTGTTCATGCGGATTGATTTGTAAAGCCGATCGAAGCACCACAATAGCTTCCGGTTTCCTGGCAAGACGGTTTAAAATAATAGCCAGATTATAAAACAGTTCCATGTCATGAGGGACCAATTTTAATCCCTGCTGCAAAGTCTCGATGGCTCTGGCACTTTCGCCTTGACGGAAATAAACGATTCCCAGATTGTTATATGCCCTTGCATGCTCGGGTTGAATAAAAAGTGTTTTCTCATAATATGCCTGAGCCGTTTCCCATTTTCTCTGCATTTGACAGGCCAGACCGATATTAAAATACGCTTCGGGCAACTGGGGATCCATCTCGATGGCTTTTTGATTCATAGCGAAGGATTCATCAAATCGTCCAAGCTTACCCATCACCAGCCCCAGCATCACATAGACATTGGCATAATGAGGAAGGGTCTTTTTGACAATGCCAAAATGTCTGGCCGCTTCTTCTAAATGGTTGACATCAGTGGATGCTAGCAATTCCGCATATTTCCAGTGCATCCACCAATCCGGCGGCGATGCTTTGATTGCCTCTTCGTATTCGACGATGGCCTGGTGAAAAGTGGCTGGCGTTATTTTGATCCTTTGAACATCCAGGGCTCGTTCCATATTCTCAACGGTTTCTTTGTGATACAGCTGATCGGTAAAAGGCGGTCTTTTGTAAAAATCGTTAAGCACATGATCCGCAATTTTATATTGCTCCAGATCATTGAAGACAAGATGCTGCGCACAGGTCTGATCCGATATAATATTCGATTCCCCGGCCTTCTGATCTTTGATCCACTCAGGAACGAGTTCAATGATCTGCTTAAAAACCGTTTGTGCCAATAAATAGTTTCCCTTAAAATTCATATGGACATGATCCAAAAACAATTCGTTGCCGGGTATGCCAAATGGACTGTTTTCTCTGAATACGTTTGAAACATCAGCCAGAACAGCAGTCCCACTGCTTTCATTGGCGACAAGTCGGATTGTTTTGTTGATCTGATCACTCGGCCGGAATCGATTGGTATCCAGAAGTTGCGCCTTTTCAAATGTTCGTCTGGCTTGTGCATATTGACCCGTCTCATAGTAACATCGTCCCATGCGAAATTGAAGATCCGCATATGTGCTGTCGATCTCGGCTGCATCCAGATAAGCTTTGATAGCCTCCGGGTAATTTCTCTTTTCTTCCCGGTTCACCCCGTATTGATATCTTTCGTTCCATCGTTCCATGTCGTTTTGGATTAAAGTTTCTCGATGACTGGAGAAGAAAGGCGGACAATCCTTGAGGTTGCTTCCCATAGTACAAAAGACAATTTTTATATCACGCCGATTACACAAATCGGATATCTTGCGCAAGTTTTGATAAAAATAATGATCCACAGTCGTCAATCTCGGATCATTGTATCGAACCTGCTTATCCAGAAACATTCTCATGCCTTGCCACTGCCGGGTCGTTTTTTTTATCATTCCGGTTCCCTGCATAAGAGATGTAAACAACTGTGCTGTTTTTGTTGCTTTCAGCATCATGACCAAACGGATAAGCCTTAGATTTGAAAAAAATGGCGAGAATACCGTTCCTGGTCCATAGGGACCCACAACTTCATTGTTGCCGGTATAGACCACAAATAAATCCGGCTGATGTCGAAGACAATTTTCAGCAATTTCGACTACCACATGTGAATTGATGGCAGGCATGGCGGCTGTTACAACCTCAAAGTCCACTTTGGGATAGCGGATTCTGAGCATTGTTAGAAGTATGCGGCCAAAAGAAAATGCGGGATCGGGTGTGCCCTGAGCCGCTGACTCGCCCAGTATCACAATACGATAAGTGCGGTTTGATTTCTCACATTCAAATATAAAGGGTGTGAATTCGCGGGCAAGGGCAGGAGAAAAGAACCGATATCCAAATTTGGGATTGTCGTGAAAAAAAACAAGGCCGTTGTATTCTTCTCGAATCGTTGCCGAAGTCGGGTAACCATAATCAGTCAATAAAAGTGCCATTTCAAGCAGGATAAAAAAAAGCGCGGGGACAAAAATCAGAGCGATCAGCCGAAAAAGCCGGAGCCGGTTGTGGGGAATGTGCTGGAGAGGTGAAATGAGTTTTCCGGTTTGCCCTTTCTTTTGAGAACATGGCAATAATTTTTTTGCGGAGTCTTTTATAGAATGTATCTGCACAGTTCTGTGCTTTTTACCCATGAATATCAATTTTCATTAATTTCACAATTCCATTTTCTCCATTATTACGAATTCGCCCATCCTCATCATGATTGATGCAAAAGGCCACGAGTTGATACCGGAGCAATGACCTTGAAAAAAATCCCCACCCTGTGGATCGATGTTTGATTGACAAACATATCCATGAACCCGGGTGGGATGAATGCGCGTATAAAAACGATGTTGTCACATGACGCGGATTATTTCATCAACAGCATCTTTTTTGTTTCCATGAACTGCTGATCCACACTTAATTTGTAATAATAAACACCGCCCGGCAGATCTCCTGCATGAAAGTCTACGGTGTAGGTGTTCGGAGTCTGAAATTCATCCACAAGCGTGCCGACTTCCTTTCCGAGAATATCATACACTCTAAGTGTAACATGATTGGCGCCATACAGCGAATAGGAAATTTTTGTTGCCGGATTGAAAGGATTGGGATAGTTCTGATGTAAGCTGAAATGATGAGCAACGGTATTTTTACCGTGCTCCACAGCGGATGATGGATCATAATTGTAAAGTGCCAATATTTCTTCATCAGTGAGTAAACGTTCGTAAAATCTTAACTCATCAAGAATCCCAGAGAATGCTGCTCCGCCATCCATAACGCCACAACCAAAATGAAAGGTTGTCTCTCTGTTGGTCCCAAACTGCATCGTGCCTTCGGCGACGGTTTCTCCATTAAAATAAAAAGTCGCATATTCCTGTATACCATCCATGGTCAAAACGACATGCAACCATTCATTAACCGGGGGTGCGTCCGGTGTGATGAGATACACTTTCCCGCCATTTGTGAATGTTTCAAATTGAATACCGCCACTGGTCTGATCCAGCACCATGCTCCACATTACACTATTGTCATCCCAGCCGTCCCTTTTTCCACAAATCCCATGCCATCCTGTACCTATACCGTCCCAATTGATCCAGACAGAAACAGAAAGCTCGTCTGTTCCCTCAGAAGGATCGTGGGTGCCCAGAGCGACATAAGGCTTTCCGTCTCCTTCTGTGAAACGCAGTCCCTTTCCTGAATACCCTTCAACCCACTCCGGCGGGCCGATCAATTCGCCATCCGGTGCCTTGTTGTCAAGTACCGCTGAATTCGCCGTCGTGGTTCCCTCCCCTTCGTCCATTTTGTAATAACCAACCAGTCCCTTGTCAAGATCCACCTGTGCAAATAGAAAACCCGCAAATACAAAGATCGCCATCAAAAGAATGCCTGTCGTTTTCATTTCTCCTCCCTGCAAATGGATTAAAGTTAAATGACCACTAACATAAAATCAGGAATTCTGGCACGACTCGATAGAAACGCTGATTCGATGTTATCCAAATATATGCAGTTCAAACGCGGTTCCAACAGAATAGAAATAACCGTTTTCGCCGCCCTTCGGTCATCTTTCGTGTCACTCTCGGTAGCAAGGGCTTTCATGATACATTCGTTTATAATGATTTATAAGATAATATAACCATTCAAGTGGCAAAAATCAAGTCCATTGATAAAAAAGGGTGTAGCTATTGATTGGCGTCGTTAAAAACATTAGGCAACCTGAAAGTCAGGCAGGAAATGAAGTTAAGTGAGGATAAATCAGATACTGACGCGATTAAAAAACGTGTACTCCAAGGGAGGTTTTTTGATCACGATAGGTTTCATTTTAGGTAGCGGCTGGCATTTTTTAATAAAACTGATAATCTGCATTTTACCCCCACAATTCGGACATTGCAAGAAATCTACCTCATACACACTCTTGATCAGAGCCGCCCGGCTCATGCGGCGCTTTTCAGCAAACTCACTATTTGTCTCGTCCGCTCGCTGAGCCCTTCGAAAGCTCAGGGTAAACTCCGTCGAAGCGAGCAGTTAATGCGGCATTTGGAATTCGGGTAAGAACCGGCCTCCAATCAAATTATCGGATTTGGATACTGGGCCATGATGTATATCCAGTGGAGCGCTCGGATCACAGGCCACAACCATGGCCGCATACATAGAGGACGCGAGAGGATGAATATGAAGAAGGTTTGTATCGTGGGGGCATCCGGGAAGCTCGGGCAGTATATGGTGCAGCACGCGCTGAGTCGGGGCTACGAGGTGGTTGGCGTTTGTCGGGAATGCAGCGTAGGCAAACTCGACGCGTTCAAGGGACGCATCACCATCATTCCCAGAGCGACGAACGATCGCGAGGTCATCAAGAAGGCGTTTGCAGGGTGTGACGGTGTGCTCACCGTGCTGGTACCCTGGGGGGTCCACCAGTACTCGTCGGGAACGGCCCAGGCGGTACTCGACTACGCGTATCCTGTCGCGCGCCTCATATTCTCCTGCGGCTGGCATATTACGCGGGACGTCCAGGATGCGTACTCGCGGACCTTCAAAACGGTCATGAAGGCCGCCGGCTGGCTCGCGTGGATAGCTCGCGTCGTGGACATCGATGACCAGGTGGAAGCGTGCCGGCGGGTGTTTGCCAGCGACATCCGGTGGACGGTCGTGCGTGGGAGCGCCCTCGAAGAGGGTGAGGAGAGCCAGGGCCTGCCGGTGTGGAGCATGCACGTGGGCGACCCCATCCTCTACTGTATTGTTACAAATAATATAGAAATATAATTATAGGAAAGTGCACATAATCCTTTAATTCTTCGGACGCGACCCGACCTTGCGATTTTCAGAGTAGGCGGTTAGAAGCGAAATAAGTACATCATCAAGCTGTGTGGGTCGCGCCTAAGATCATTACGTTGGGGCATATAAAAAGAGCATCATTAAGAATATCGAATGACCGGATGATATTGACTTGAAAACGAAAAAAGAAAGGGGAAAATAAAGGGAGCAGGGTCGCCGGCCCACCATCCCCTTAACCCCGCTCTGGCGATGCTATCAGGGTAAACATGAAATCTGCTTGACTTCCAAATTAATTTAAGGTAAGTTTAAGTATGGAGAAATTCGTAGGGATAAATATTATTAATTCTTAACACAGAATCCGGGGTTGTATCCTGCTCTCGTTCCATCTTTTCCATCAAAACAAATACAAAAAAAAATTGATAATCAGATTCACTTTTTTGAGCAACTCGATTTATTAAAGGGCAGTCAAAATGAATCATAATTTCTGATTCAATCTTATCAGGGAGTGTAAAATATGAAGAGCAAACATACTTATTTAATCTTCAACATTCTCTTGTGCGTTGTCTTTATGGTTAATGAAGCAAATGTTTTAGCCGGTACAACAGGTAAAATTACCGGCAGAATCATTGATGCAGAGACAGGGAATCCTTTACCGGGCGCAAACATTATCATTGAGAGTACGACTTATGGTGCCGCTGCAGACGTAGATGGTTTTTATATGATCCTTAATTTACCTCCTGGCTCTTATATTCTTAAAGCCAGCATGATGGGGTATACTGATAGGAAGATTGAAGGTGTTCGGTCTCGTATTGATTTAACAACAACTATTAACTTTTCGCTTCATGCAACAGTATTAGAGACAGGCCTATCGGAAACGGTTGTTGCGGAACGCCCATTGGTTCAGAAAGATATGACCTACTCGCTTTCTTCCGTGAGTTCTGATGAAATTGCCAGCTTGCCAGTCCAGAGTGTTACCGATGTTATTGGACTTCAAGCTGGTGTTGTTCAATCCGACGGACTTCATATCCGTGGTGGACGTTCTGGTGAAATTGCATATTGGGTGGACGGTGTATCAACAACAGATGTTTTCTCAGGAGGAATGGGCATTAAAGTTGAAAATTCAGCAATAGAGGAATTACAAGTGGTGAGTGGCACTTTTAACGCTGAATATGGCCAGGCAATGTCCGGCATAATCAACATCATCACAAAAGAAGGTGGCAGCGATTATCATGGTGAACTAAAAACGTATGTGGGAGATTATGTCACCGGCTCCAGCCTATATGATGTCTGGAAGAGCGTTGAATATGATCCAACCACCGGTAAATTGATTGAAGAAAGAGAAAATCCTCTCAGAAAATTCAATCCGATTTATAATGGTGAGTTCAGCTTAAGCGGTCCAGTGCCTTTTATGAAAAATAAATTGAGTTTTTTTGCAAACGGGCGCTACTATTCCAAAGAAGGTCACCTTTATGGCCGTGACTGGTTTAAACCTCAGGGAATCCCCGGAGACAGTTCACTGGTTGCGTTGAATCCTTTCGAACAATATTCTGCTCAGTTCAAATTAACATTTAAACCAAACCCTGGTTTAAAACTGGGGTACAACATTTTCAACAACCGTTACAGGCAGCGCAGAGAATTTAACCGGTATTTTAAATATAACCCCGATGGTATTCGTTCATCACAGGGCGGAGGTTTGGCACAAGTATTCACATTAAACCATGTGTTGGCTCCATCAACCTTTTATGAAGTTCGTATCAACCGGTTCAATAATGACTGGAAGTCTTTTCTGTATGATAACCCGGAAGCACGCCCTCATTGGAAAGTTATGGTTCTGGGTGATTCACTTTATTCTGATGTTGATTTGGATCTTGATTCTGATACAGACAAAGGCCTTTTTGAAGAATACAAACAAATGGGGCGGCAATATAGATATTATGTTGATCCCAATGACTATGAAGGTTATGTACATCCTGATTCATCGAACAATCCAGCAAGTTATAGTTTCGCGCGCGCAGGGAATGATTTATACCGGGAATCGAGAAGCTCCGATTACTGGGTGGGAAAAGTTGA
>Ga0315274_10005715_pt1 | contig 18169 bp, 18 predicted proteins | sample YL17G02_20_MG_FD_203700 | JGI IMG/M metagenome (GOLD analysis project Ga0315274, IMG submission 203700) | Sediment microbial communities from Yellowstone Lake, YNP, Wyoming, USA - YL17G02_20 | ecosystem: Environmental > Aquatic > Freshwater > Lake > Sediment | place: USA: Wyoming | collected...
TGTCTTATCGAGCATGGAGTCGATGGCTGTGATAAGTGTTGGCAGGTTCTCGCCGGTTATTGCGGATACCGGAATGATTAGGGATTTGGCCAGTGTGGTGCCCTTGAGCACCTCCTCTATATCCATCTTCACCAGCTCCAGCATCTCGCTGTCGACAAGGTCTTTCTTGGTTATAACTACGATGCCGTTCTTCATGCCCAGCAGGTCGAGGATGGCCAGGTGCTCCCGCGTCTGCGGCATCACCCCTTCATCGGCGGCGATGATGAGCAGCGCCATATCGATCCCGCCGACGCCGGCGAGCATGTTCTTGATGAAGCGCTCGTGTCCCGGCACATCGACGATGCTGACCTCGCGGCCGCTGGGCAGCGTGAGCCAGGCGAAGCCCAGGTCAATGGTCATGCCGCGCTCTTTCTCTTCCTTGAGGCGGTCCGGGTCGATCCCGGTCAAGGCTTTAACAAGGAGCGATTTCCCGTGGTCGACGTGTCCTGCTGTGCCCAGTACAAATGGCATTTTTCACCCGCGTAAAATGATTTTGCCCTTAGGTTTATCTACTATCTGTCCAATGATGGCTGCCTCTTTGATGCCGCTGCTGCGCAGCTTTTTCAGTAGACCTTCAGCTTTGTCCGGAGGTATGGACATGAGCAGCCCGCCCGATGTCTGCGGGTCGAATAGTATATCGAGGGTTATCTCATCAATATCAGTTATGTTCGCCAATATCTTCTGATAGAACTCCATATTGCGGCGGGTTCCCCCGGGAGTCATCCCTGCCTCAGCGAGCTCTCTGGCCTTTATGAATATCGGTATTTGTGATAACCTCAGCTCTATTCCTTTATTGCTGTGTTCTACCATGCCGCAGATGTGTCCGATGAGACCGAATCCGGTGATGTCGGTGCAGGCATGAACACCCGCTTTGAGCATAAGCTCCGAAGCCTTTTTATTTAGTGTGGTCATGCTGCGGATTACCGCGTCGATGCTGGTTTTGCTGGCTGTACCTCCTTTTATCGCTGTGGTCACGATTCCGGTGCCGAGCGGTTTGGTGAGTATCAATTTATCGCCCGATTGTGCTCCGGCTTTGGTAACAATTCGAGATGGATGAATGATACCTGTTACGGAGAGTCCGTACTTCGGCTCCTCGTCCGAGACGCTGTGTCCGCCGACCAGTGCTACACCGGCCTCCTTCATTTTGTCCAGTCCACCTTGCAGTATCTCATTGAGCACCGATATCCCCTGGCTTTTAACCGGGAAGCAGACCACGTTCATGGCGGTAATGGGCGTACCTCCCATGGCGTATACATCGCTCAGGGAGTTGGCTGCGGCTATCTGGCCGAAGGTGTACGGATCGTCCACGATGGGCGTGATGAAATCGACGGTCTGGATTATAGCCAGATCATCGCTCAATCGATACACGCCGGCATCGTCGCCGGTCTCCAATCCGACCAGCACGTTCGCGTCGCGCATCAGCTCAAGCCCGCACAGGGCTTTTGTCAGGTCCGACGGACCTATCTTGGCGGCTCAACCCGCACCGCGGACGGTTTCCGTGAGACGTTGCTTCTTTATATCGGCCATCGCGCGCACTCCTTATTAAATCTTGATAACCTTGCTCGCAGACATGAGCGATTGTATTGTGTAATACATATCGTTTATCTTTCCCACTTTCAAAGCATCTTTGACTTTATAATACTCCAGACATGCGCCGCAGGAGAATATCTTAACCCCGTCTCCCTCCAGCAACAGCAGAGCCTCCAGAACGTCGGAGCCCTCGGCGGCCAACTTCACTCCACTGTTCATGAGTATTATTTTAGCCGGTTTGGGTTCATTATCACAGAGCGTGCTGAGAAAGGATTTCATCAGTACCCGGCCTGGTTTTTCATCCCCTGTGCCCAGATGATCCCCGGTAATAAAAATCACGATGTCGTGCTTCTTGGCTTCAACTTGCATTGGCTGTGCTTTGCTGATAGCGATGCGGAATATGCCCTCTTTCTGCGATACCTTCACCTTGCAGCCCTGGCTTTTGGCGAAACGCTGCACGTTTTCGCTGGCTTCAGGCCTGTCCACGATGACAGTGATCGATCCCTCTCCGATCTCTTTCAGAGCCTTCTTGGTCTCGATGACTGGCCGGGGGCAGGGAAGCCCTCGCGCATCAACCTTTTTCATGAACTTCTCCTTTTATTTTAATTATTAGCTTTACGCAAAAAGAATCGGACTAGGGGTGTTGAAACCTCTAGCCCGAAATTTCTTGAGTGTCGATACAATAGCGAAGCCATCGGGGATAAGCCCGATGGTCTCAGGTCTGATATATTTTGTGGCTGCCAGGATGCCGATGACCATTGCGGAGGCAAAGATCAACGTTCCCGGCGTCATGATTCGTGTCACACGAGTCACAACAACCTCCTTGAATTTCTATTTCTAGGTAATGCAGGAGCCACGCTCCCAGTCGTTGCAAAGCTCATGTTCTGCGGTGGTACATTGATCTCACCCCCTCTCTGTCCTGATTTGTATATCCTGAAAGAATTGTAGGCGTTGTTCGGTAGAGCTGTCAAGAAAACTCGTTTGACAGTCTGAGAGTGGTATGCTAAATTGCTTGCGAGTCAGCAATATGAAAAGCGGATTTCGCAGTCTCCCCAGTGTCGACAAGATTCTTTCAGATGCGCGCGTCATGCACTGCGAAGAGGCGTATTCCCGCCCTACCGTATTGCAGATTACCCGCGAATATCTCGGCGAGGCTCGAACAAGCTTGAAAGATGGCGAACTTGCACCATCGTTCGATGATATAGTCAACTCGATCTGCGGCCGCGTTTCTTCCCTCGCCAGCATCAGCCTCCGTCCCGTTATCAATGCTACAGGAGTCATTCTCCACACGAATTTAGGACGGGCTCCGTTGAGTAAAGAAACTATATCTGCTATGGAGGAATGCGCCATAAGTTATGTCAACTTAGAGATCGATCTGGATAACGGCAAACGAGGCTCCAGGCAGGTACATGTCGAATCGCTTCTATGCAGGTTGACAGGAGCAGAATCGGCTCTGGTCGTAAACAACAACGCGGCTGCTGTACTCCTCGTTTTAAGTTCTCTTGCTAAACGAAAAGAAGTAATCGTCTCCCGTGGGCAGGCGGTGGAGATCGGCGGCGGGTTCCGCATCCCGGATGTGATGCGGCAGAGCGGAGCCAAACTTATCGAGGTCGGCACTACCAATCGCACGTATATATCGGACTACGAGGAAGCGATAACGCCGCACACGTCTGCCCTGCTGAGGGTTCACTCCAGCAATTTTAAAGTCGTCGGTTTTGCTGAATCGGTTGGAATCGGGGATTTGGTTGGTTTGGGGAAGCGATACAGCGTTCCCGTGCTTGATGATATCGGAAGCGGATGCCTGATCGATACGACTCGGTTCGGCCTTGAATATGAGCCTCTGGTGCAGGATAGCGTAAAAACGGGTGCGGGTCTGGTTATGTTCTCCGCCGATAAGCTGCTGGGCGGGCCGCAGGCCGGCATCATCGTCGGGCGCGAGGAACTGGTGGCGAAGCTGCGCAAGCATCCGCTTGCCCGGGCGGTTCGCATCGACAAGGTGCGGCTGGCGGGGTTGGCGGCAACGCTGCTGCATTATGTTAAAGGTGAGGCTGAGAGTAAGATACCGGTGTGGCAGATGATATCGATGCCGTTTGGCGATATCGAAAAGCGGGCTCGAGGTTGGAGCAAAGCCCTTGGCAAGGCGGCATCGGTCATAGATGGACAATCCATGATCGGAGGCGGCAGCATTCCTGGGGGCACCCTCCCTACCCGTCTGGTCTGCATCGATTGCAGAGGTAAGGCTCAGAAGCTTGCTGACGAGCTTCGTAGGGGAAGTCCGTCGATTGTCGGACGAATTGAAGAGAATAATCTGATTCTTGATCCTCGCACTGTACTACCTGAGGAAGATCGGATTCTAATAAAGCGTTTAACCGGCATCTTAGATCAATAAACGAGGCGTAATGTTTCATATACCAGTATTTATCCTAAGCTCGAATAGGTATTGACACGTTGCTAGGTACGGTATGTTACAATTTTCACAAAGGATAATAAATTCTTTAATACCTTAAAATTTGACAAGTAATCTTAAAATCAATTATGGTTATATTGTAGTATAGCTCTTCGAGCTGCTGGACCTAAGTCTGTGGGTATGTAATTTGTAGATATGGTCGACAGCCGGTAGGCCGAGGCCTCGATGGTATGAAGAGAAATCTCCATGCCTCCCGCGTTTGGAAAGGAGAGTGTGCAGTTAGATATCTTATTGCATATAGTGATATAGGAGGTAACTGATGGAACTAACTCGAAGAGGTTTCCTCAAATTATCCGGCGCCAGTACAGCCGGATTTGTTTTGTTAAAGGGGGGAAACTGGAAGCAGCAGTTATCGTCATCACCAATTCCTCTGCACAAGCAAATCGGCGAGACAACAACGATCTGCTGCTATTGCAGTGTAGGTTGCGGTGCTGTCGCAGCTGTTGAAAATGGTGAGCTGGTCAATATAGAGGGAGATCCGGATCATCCGATAAATCAGGGGTCCTTATGTCCCAAGGGACAGGCTATTGCACAGATTCACCAGGTGGACGGCAAGGTAAATAAGCAGCGTCTCACAAAGCCACTGTACAGAGCCCCCGGAGCATCTGATTGGGAGGAGAAGACCTGGGAGGAAGCGATCGGCATGATCGCGCAGAGGATTAAGAGCACCAGAGACCAGTATTTTATCACCCAGGATGCTAATGGCAAGACGGTAAATCGTTGTGATGCAATCGCCCAGCTTGGCGGCGGTGAACTTGATAACGAGGAATGTTATCTGGCAGTGAAAATGGCTCGTGCGCTGGGGATTGTTTATGTTGAAAACTGTGCGCGTCTTTGACACTCCTCTACTGTAGCGGCTCTGGCAGAGTCGTTCGGCAGGGGTTCAATGACCAACCACTGGATCGATATCAAGAATGCAGACTGCTTGATGATCATCGGTTCCAATGCGGCGGAGAATCATCCTATATCATTCAAGTGGGTAACGAAGGCTATGGAGGAGCGGGGGGCGAAACTTATTGTCGTTGACCCGCACCAAAACCGCACTTCCGCGAAAGCAGATATTTATGCCCGTCTCAGATCAGGTACGGATATCGCTTTCATCGGCGGCATGATCAACTATGTCCTCGAAGATATTAGGAAGAACACAAGCAATTACAATATCGAATACGTTTCACAATATACCAATGCTGCATATATATTGAAGACACAGGTTCTTCCCGCAGATAACAATGGTGTGTTTAGCGGCTGGGATGCTACTGCAAAGAAATATGATAAAACCGCCTGGGATTATAACGGCGGCACTGCTCCCAGCGCAGAATCTAAATTACTCACAAATGGCTGGAGCGGCTGGACTAATCGGGCAAACGATGATCCCGATACGGCATGGGGAGAACTCAATGCGAATTGTGTGCTCCGTTTGCTTCATGAACAATATAAGCGCTACGATTTAGCAACAGTGTCCAATACCACCGGTGTTCCTCAGGAAAAGCTCACTGAGGTGTATGCTGAGTATGCCAGGACGGGAGCTAAGAATAAAGCCGGCACGATAATGTACGCCATGGGTGCAACACAGCATACCTATGGTTCACAGAACATTAGAGCGTATTCTATACTACAGAGCTTATTGGGCAATATGGGCATCGCCGGCGGCGGTGTTAACGCTCTGCGCGGCACATCCAATGTTCAGGGCTCAACTGATATGGGGTTGCTGTCCCACTTAATTCCTGGCTATATCGGAGTGCCCAATGACACTGATACAGAACTGGGCACTAAGAACTCCAGCGGTGTGTGGACTAAGGATAGCGGTTATCTTAAGAGGATTACACCTACTGTAATCTCAAATCCAACGGGTATCGGGGGTAGTTCTGCAAACTGGAAGCAGCACTTCCCTAAGTATGTAGTCAGCATGCTTAAGTCATGGTGGAAGGATGTAGATCCTGCTGTCAGCTTCCACTATCTGCCCAAGGTTAAGGCCAGCGGCCAGAACTATACACATATAGGATTGATAGAATCTATCGGGGCAGGCACCATCAAGGGGTTAATGGTCTGGGGGCAGAACCCGGCGGCGGGCGGGCCTACGTCTCTTGGCGCACGCAATGCCCTGGGAAAGCTTGAGTGGATGGCCTGCGCCGATATATGGGAGAACGAGACCGCCGAGTTCTGGAAGAGGCCGGGTGTAAAGTCCGCTGACATCAATACAGAAGTGTTTCTGCTGCCTGCGGCGGCGTCATATGAGAAGGAAGGAAGCGTAACCAATAGCGGCCGCATGGCTCAGTGGCGGTATGTAGCTGTAAACCCGTCAGGCGAAGCAAAGTCTGATCTGGAGATACTTGACGAAGTTGCAAAGGCTGTGAAAGCTTTGTATCAAGCGGATTACGGTAACAGCAAGTTCCCCGATCCAATAGTCAATTTAACATGGGACTATAGTAATCCGGTAACTGCCGATGAAGTGGCTCAGGAGATAAATGGTAAAGCACTGAGTGCGTTCACTCCCAGCGGGAGAACAGTCGCTTATGTGCCCGGTGAGCTTATTGATAGCTTCCTGCACTTGCAGGCTAATGGCAGTACCAGTTGTGGCAACTGGATCTTCTCCCAGCAGTATTCTAAGGCCAGCGCAGCTGAGCTGGAGAACTTTGCAGGGCTACTTACCGAGGTAGCCGGAGTTAAGGTGATCAACAGGTTAAGGAAGCGCGGTACAACTGATTCATCCACACATCCGGTTGGCTTATATCCTAACTGGGCGTGGACCTGGCCGGTGAACCGCAGAATCATTTATAACCGGGCATCGATGGATCTGAATGGCAATGCATGGGATCCCAGCCGAGCTATTCTTACATGGGATGCCGCCAACAAGAAGTGGCTCGGCGATGTAGTCGATGGGTTCGGCTCATATGGCCCTATAGGGATAGAAACTAACACTACAGATTCTGCTACCGGCGTAACAACGTTCAAAAGGATACTTCCGTTCATAATGAATTCTGATGGCATGTCACACCTCTGGGGCGGCGCTACAATGAACGACGGGCCGCTGCCCGAGCATTATGAACCTTGGGAGACACCGCTTAGCGCTAATCCGATGGGGCATGGCACGCTCAATGATCCTGCTGCCTATCGGATAGGTGGAGGAGGGTTCATCGTTAACGATGTGGATCAGAATCCAAAGGGCACTGCGGATAATTATCCTTATGTAGGGACTACGTACAGGTGTTCTGAACACTGGCAGACGGGTATCATGACCAGAAACCTCCCATGGTTGAACGAGCTTCAACCTAATATGTATGTAGAGCTGGGTGAAGATCTGGCAACGGAGTTGGGGATCGAGAAAGGCGATACAGTTAAGGTTTCCACGGCAAGGGGATCGATCCAGGCGGTGGCGGTGGTCACTAGACGTTTTGCAGGGATAGAAGTTAACGGCCAGACCATTCATCATGTTGGTGTACTGAACCACTGGGGTTACGCCGGACTCTCAACTGGCGATAGCGGCAATATTCTGACTCCCAGTGTCGGTGATGCCAACACCTCAATACCAGAATTCAAAACCTTCTTGTGTAATGTGAGTAAGGCATAACGGAGGAAATTGATGACAGAAAAAGCAATACTCTTCGATGCTACAAAATGCATGGGTTGTCGCGGATGCCAGGTGGCCTGCAAGGAGTGGAACGATCTCAAGGGCGAGAAGACTACTAACAGAGGCACCATTGAGAATCCTCCAGATCTTTCGGCTGATACCTGGCTTAAGATGAGATTCATTGAAATAGGAGATGCTCAAGATTTGCGTTGGTTGTTCGGACGACGGAGCTGTATGCACTGCACAGAGTCTGCCTGTGTCGATGTCTGTCCGACTAAAGCTTTGTATCACCATGAGTTGGGTTTTGTGGCATATGATAAAGCTAAGTGCAGCGGTTGTGGCTACTGTGTGGAGGCCTGTCCCTTCGATGTACCTCGCACAAGCGGCACTATGATAGGAATTAAGCATGCAACTAAATGTATACTTTGCCATGACCGGATAGAGAATGGTAATATTCCTGCTTGTGTAAAAGCATGCCCACCAGGGGCGCTGACTTTTGGTGATAGAAGTGAATTGCTGGCAGAAGGTAAGGCAAGAATATCAAGCCTGAAATCCAAGTATCCTAACGCTACGCTTTATGGAGAGAAGGAGCTTGGCGGTTTGCATGTGATGTATGTACTGCAAGACTCTCCATCTGTCTATCATCTCCCTGAGAATCCAAAAGTACCAGTGAGTGTTACAGTATGGAAAGATATCGTACATCCAGTGGGCTGGACTCTGGCTGGCCTTGCCGTGTTGGGCCTGGGATTGAACTATGTGATCGCTCAGAGGAAGATCAAGGTGAAGAAGGAGGGGGAATAAAATGGTAATCAGTGCTAAATCGAAAGCTAGTTCTACATCAACTTTAGAGATCTTAGTGGGGCCCAAGCCTGCTCCGGGAGTGAAGGCGCTTCCGCGATATTCCCAGCAGGTCAGGTGGCTGCACTGGGTAACCGCGGTTACGTGGGTTGTCCTGTTTATCACCGGCCTGTTTCTATTTGTACCCCAGCTTGGTGGTGGAGCTTCACATGGAGTTAGTAGTCTGTTCCATCGAATCGCTGCCGTTGTTGTAGTTGCCTGGGCTGCAGGTTACTTCCTTCGTAATCCAAAGTCTTCCTTGGAGGGTATCAAGTTTGCGTTAAAGTGGGGCTCTGCCGATGTTAAGTGGGCTATGGCGGCACCTGCCTATTATTTTTTCGGTAAAGAGGATAAGATGCCTCCTCAGGAGCATATGAACACGGGGCAGAAACTGTGGTGGTTGATAGTTCTAGGCGCCGGGGCGCTGATGGTGCTGACCGGGGCGCTGATGATGTTCTTTAAGGACATTTTTCCACAAGCTGTGTTTATGTGGGCAGCCACGTTTCATTCACTAGGAATGGTGGCCCTGTTTACGTTCGCAATGGTGCATGTTTATCTCTCCGTATTCCATCCCAAGATGCGCGGCATCTTCTGGTCGATGGTGAATGGTACAGTACCTGCCAAGTATGCCGAATCGCATCACAAAAAATGGTATGATGAGTTGATGAAGCATAAGAAATGAAGTATCGATAGATACAAGTGGATAGCAAATTTATAGTGTGCAATTATAATGGGTAGTGGAAGTTATGAGAGAGTACTTAAAACATTGGAGGAATTGGAAAAAACTTCCCTCCCGGAATCTATCGAATTATATATACGGCTAACCCGCCTGCAGTTTGAAGCAAGATCAGACATCGAGATAAAAAAGACCCGCCCATCTCAAAAGGAAATCAATGAGAGGGTGGGTCTTGGCATTCCAGTGCTTAAATTTAATGAACTCCAGTTGGATTGGGCTAAGGTTGAAGATTTATTCAAGCAGGCTCTTTCTACGATAGGTAAGTACTCTGCGTCGATCGATTCTGAAAGCGCTGTTCCGTTGAAGGCAATAGTCGAATTATGGTATAATAAACAGTCGTTTCCGCACGATGGAATGGATGAAGAAGTCTTGGCCGTTGCAGTTCATTCCGCTGTGAAGCCGTTACTGGCGAAATGGGCAGAGGAATTATCGTCCAGGATCAGTCAGGAGCAATGGAGGCGGGGTTATTGTCCGGTATGTGGAGGTACGCCGAATTTCAGCTATCTTGAAGCGGAACAGGGCGCGAGATGGCTGTGTTGTCCCCGCTGCGATGCCGAATGGCTTTTTCAGCGTATCGAGTGTCCCTTCTGTAGGAACAGTGAGCAAAAGGACCTGGCCTTTTTTATCGATCAGGAGGGGCGCTACAGGGTTTATACGTGTGAGAAATGCAGGGGATATTTGAAGGCTGTCGATCTGCGAAAAGGGAATGAAGATATAGTAATACCCCTTGAGTGGGTGAAAACTCTGGATTTAGACAGGCAGGCTTGTGAAAAAGGGTATCAAGCCGGCTTATTAAGTAGATCGATAAATAGTGAAACAGATATTTAAAAAGTCTCTCAGGAGGTAAATATTATGAAATTAGGACCGTGGGAAATTGTTCTTCTTGTAGCAGTTGTGTTGATCGTTTTCGGTGTGGGTAAACTACCTCAGGCAATGGGCTCGTTGGGCAAGGGTATCCGCAATTTCAAGAAGGCGGCTTCTGGCGAGGATATAGATGAGGAGAAATCGGGATCTAAAAAAGATAAAGATGCAGCCAAGGATTCTGATAGCAAAAATACATCTGGTGCAAAGCAAGGTTAACCCCTTCCGTCCTCTCAATAGAATTGCATGTCGCCCCTAAGTTATAGGATTGAGCGAACAGTGTAATGGATAGTTTTTTAGGTATTGGTATTTGGGAGATTCTATTAATATTTGTGCTTGCTATGATCTTTGTAGGACCGAAGAAGCTCCCGGAGATCGCTGCGAAATTGGGGAGAGCCTATCGGCGACTGAAGAATGCCTCGCGTGATTTAACCTCTGAATTAACGAAAGAGGTAAATATTAACTCGGATCAGAAAATAGAGAATCCGTTGCGGAAAGTGGCCTCCGATTTAAATTCCGAACTTAGCGGCCTTAAGAATAATTTGACGGTTAAAGTAGACTCTGCCAAGCGAACGGATAGTAAGCCCCAGGGACAAGTTAAAGAACCGAATGTTCAACCCTAATGGTGGTGTTTTAGAAATGCCGCAAATCGATGCAGGATAAAAACAAGCAACCGATATTAGCTCATCTTGACGAACTGCGTATTCGTCTAACTAAAAGTTTTATTGTCGTCATTTTAAGCCTCATTATCTCTTTCCCTATTGCCAGGTATATCTATCCCGTTCTGATGAAGCCTGTTGCAGACCTCGAGCTCTATTATACTGAAGTGACAGGATTGTTCAGTAGTTATATGAAAATATGTCTGTACCTAGCGCTAGCGATTTCTGGCCCTTATATCTTATACCACATAGTGATGTTTATCAGTCCAGCTCTTCGACGCAAGGAGAAGGGATATTTATATGCACTGCTGCCGTCAACGATTATTCTTTTCATATGCGGGGTTATATTCTGCTACTTTATACTGCTGCCGCCCGGCCTCACCTTTTTACACAGTCAATTTCCTGAATGGCTAGGCGGTAATATTGAACCTATATGGACGGTTACTAATTATATATCAATAGTCACCCAGCTACTGTTTTGGGTGGGCGTGATGTTTGAGATTCCGATGGTTATGTTCTTTCTCAGCAAGATAGGGGTACTGAGTCCACAATGGGTTATTAAAAAATGGAAATGGGCGGTTCTTCTGGCCTTTTTACTCGGTGCTATTATTACTCCTACGCCTGATCCTGTGAATCAGACGCTAGTAGCTGGTCCAATACTCGTCTTATATGGCCTTGGCTGCGTTCTAGCCAAGGTCGCAAGGGTAGGATTGCCATTCCGGTCGAAGAAATCTAAGTCATAAGGAGACCTGTCGAAAAAGAGGTGTCCTTCCGCGGAAGGACCGGGGTTCTGGGGGTGTCCCCCAAAATCCTCCTAATATCCCCCTTTCTTAAAGGGGGACTGAGGGGGATTAGAGATACAGGGGGTTGACAAGACTTTTTTAGCATTCCAATGAGGGAAGCCGTTTAAGTACGTATGCAGTTATGCCGGTAAGCGATGAATGTCAATTTAATTATTTCGTTGTGCGCTGTACGTCAAACGTGAGTGCTTATTGTCATCACTACCTGTTTTGTAGTATCTTATATATGTGTAATTAGATAGCCCTTGATTGAAGGAAGATTCGAGCGTTTGCTTACAACATACATTACCGGGGCGTGAAGAAACATTGTGTATACATGGAATAAGCCCCTGTAGCTCAGAGGATAGAGCACCAGCCTCCGGAGCTGGGAGCGGGCGTTCGAGTCGCCCCAGGGGCGCTTAAAAAAAGAGGTTTGAGTTAAAGATGAAAAATGATCTACTTGAGATTCGCTGGCATGGCCGGGGGGGACAGGGAGCAGTAACAGCCAGTGAGATTCTAGCTGAGGCTGCTCTTGAGGAGGGTAAATACTTTCAGGCTTTCCCCGATTACGGGCCGGAGCGTATGGGTGCTCCGGTCAGGGCGTATACGAGGATCAGCAGCGCACCTATCAGACAGCATTGTCAGATAACAAACCCAGATGCGGTCGTAGTATTAGATCCTACGCTGATCGGGGTCGTTGATTTTACCGAGGGCCTCAAAGAGGGGGGAACGGTCATAGTTAATATCGGCGAGTCGCCGGCTGAACTGAAGAAGCGGATTGGATTCAAGGGAGGCAAGCTGTTTACGGTGGACGCGACGCGTATCGCTATAGACACGATCGGGAAGAATATCCCCAATACTCCCTTGGTCGGTGCTCTTCTGAAAGCTTTGGGCGGAGGGTTGAGCAAAGAGGCGGTTCTGGACGGGGTCAAGAAGAAGATAGGCACTAAAGTCAGCGAAAAGCTGGTTAAGGCAAATGTCGTAGCCTTCGAGCGGGCATATAACGAAGTAAAGGGTGAATAATATGGCTTTAAAAAGTTGGAAAGAGATACTCATCGGCGGGATGATAACCGATGTAGGGAATTCTATAAATTACAAAACCGGTGACTGGCGTTCCTATCGCCCGATATGGGATGATAAAAAGTGCAACAACTGCAAGGTCTGCTGGGTCTATTGCCCGGATGGTTCCATAACAATTAAGGATGGGGTGATGATCGGCATGGACCTTGATCATTGCAAGGGTTGCGGCATATGTGCTCAGGAATGCCCGCAGAAAGCTATCAAGATGATGGAGGAGACCAAGTTGAGGGAGGCGGTGAAATGACAACAATGAATGTAGCGAAGTATAAAGGTCTTCCAAAGGGGCTCGAGGGCGACAGGGCAGTAGCCGAGGCTATGCGCCAGATGAATCCCGATGTAGTGGCTGCGTATCCGATCACTCCTCAGACGGAAATCGTGATGCGCTTCAGCGAGTTCGTGTCGAACGGCGAGGTGGATACTGAATTCATAGCGGTGGAGAGCGAACATGCCGCGATGAGTTCGTGTATCGGTGCCGCTGCTGCAGGGGGACGTGTGCAGACAGCGACCTCCGGTGCCGGAATGGCTTTAATGTGGGAAGTGCTATGGGTAGCCTCCGGCTCGCGTCTTCCCATTGTGATGCATGCGGTCAACCGATCGTTATCTTCTCCGTTAAATATACATTGTGACCATTCCGATACGATGGGTATGCGGGATGCGGGATGGGTTCATATTTTCGATGAGAATGTTCAAGAGGCCTATGACAGCGCGATTCAGGTATTACGAATCGCCGAGCATCCGGACGTTATGCTGCCTACGCTTCATGCGCTGGATGGTTTTATAATCGGGCACAGCGTGGAGAGGATGGAGACGCTTCCTGACGAAGCGGTGAAGGAATTTATCGGGACTTACACGCCAAAGTATTCGCTCCTAGATTTCGAGCATCCGGCAACCTTCGGCCCCATGGATCTGCAGGACTACTTCTTTGAGCATAAACGCCAGCAGGTGGAGGCGATACAGAATGCTCTCGATGTGATTGTTAAAGTCGGTCAGGAATTCGGTGAGCTTTCAGGCCGCCCATACGGTTTGATGGAAGAGTACTGCATGGACGATGCTGATTACGTTCTGGTGGCTCTGGGTTCCACAGCCGGCACTTCGAAGGTCGCTGTAGACATGATGCGTGACAGCGGGGTGAAAGCAGGTCTGCTCAAGATACGCTGCTTCAGGCCTTTCCCTCATAAGATGGTATCTGAAGTGCTGGGCAAGCGTAAAGTGGTCGGCGTGCTCGATCGATCGATATCGTTCGGCGCTCAGACAGGGCCTTTGTGCCTGGAGGTTATTACCTCTTTCTTTACGCACGGCGTTTCTCCCAAAGTAGTGAACTATGTCTACGGAATGGGAGGGCGCGATATCACCCCGGCGCACATATGTGAGATGTACAAAGAGCTGGTAGAGATAGATAAAAAAGGAATTACAGGCCCTGTCCAAAGATTCTTTGGTGTAAGGGATTAGGAGATAATCATGGTGCTTGATTTAGGGTTGGAAAAAATTTCAACTGAAAGGGATTTACTGGCGCCGGGACACCGGCTTTGTGCCGGATGTGCTGAGCCTATGGCGATACGCCAGATCCTGCATGCGATAGGTGAGCCTGTAGTTGTCGGCTCATCGACCGGATGTGTGGAGGTGACGACGACTCCGTATCCTTTTAGTTCATGGCGCGTGCCATGGATACATAGCGCGTTTGAAAACGTTTCGTCTACAATATGCGGAGCTGAGGCCATGTATCGCTCGCTGGTGAGACAGGGCAAGATGGAGGATAAAGGCATCAAGTTCGTGTGTTTCGCCGGTGACGGCGCCACATACGATATCGGCCTGCAATGGATCAGCGGAGCTATGGAGCGAGGCCATAAGTTCCTCTACGTATGTCTCAATAACGAAGCCTATATGAACACGGGCATTCAACGTTCCAGTGCTACGCCTTTCGGCGCATGGACCACTACTTCACAGGATGGCAAGGCACGGTTTGGCAAGAGGGAGCATCGCAAGGATGTCACTGCTATAATGGCAGACCACAATATCCCGTATGTAGCTCAAGCTTCACCACATGCCTGGCGCGATCTGATGGCCAAGACGAAGAAGGCCATAGCTTGCGACGGGCCTGCATTTATTAATGTGCTCGTTCCATGTCAAAGGGGATGGCGCTATCCCGGTGAGAAAACAGTCGAGTTATGCAGGCTTGCTGTCGATACGTGCGTCTGGCCTCTCTATGAAGTAATCGACGGCGAGTATTCGCTGACTTATAACCCTAATCCCAAGAGGCCTGTCAAGGACTGGCTTGATTCTCAGGGCAGGTTCAAACATCTGATGACCCCTGAGAACGCGCCGATTATCGATCAGATGCAGACCTGGGTCGATTTGCAATGGCAGAGGCTGCTGGAGCGCTGCAAGGTCGCATAGAGCGTTCATTCCCTGTGCACGTTCCTTGACCTTTCCTCTCCTATTTGATATATTCCCCGCATCGGGGTGTGGCGCAGTGGCTTAGCGCGCATGGTTTGGGACCATGAGGCCGTCGGTTCAAATCCGACCACCCCGACCATTTCTTTCCTCTTCGATTAGCTTATGGCTTTTTTCCCAAAACCCCTGCTAGTCCCCCATACTTTGGGGGACATAGAAAGAATTAGGGGATTTCTCTCTTGACGGTGCATTAGAGTCCTGATCTTGCCTCGCCCCTCGGACTAACAGGAGGTTGATTATCACTTAAGATAATCCGTTAATCATACCGAGCATCTCGTCGAAGAATCGCTCTATCTGTTTCTTGGAACACGGCCATGACCCTGCTGAAAGCGTAAGCGATCCATTATAGCTGCTGAAGCAGAAAATAATATGTGACGGATAATCTACCGGAGGTAAAAGCCTCACGTCAACTGGCGGCATATCAAATGTGACGTCTTCCCTGCTTATGGATCCCATATTGGTAAGACAATGTGCTGCCATGCCCACATCAAACGAAACATGTACTAAATATGGCAGGACCCTTTTCAGTACGGCATATGGGAATATGACGCTGAATGGTGCAAGTCCCACATGTTCACCAATCCCAATCCACCTCTCCTTCCTCCGATGCATATATGATGAGACGCGCTCCAAAGTATGATCGAAGGAATCGCCTAGATCAATGCCCAGATCAACGAGCTCCATGCCGCTTAGATTACATATGCTATCTGCTTCTCCACTCGGTTTGAGCTGTCTCAGATTAGCGGGCACAAGCAGCTTCCACTGCGGCATGTGGCCCAAGTGAACCGCCGGGATAAGCGCGTAGAAAAATGACGTGATTATAATATCGTTGATAGTGCCTTTGTGCTGATGGCTGTATTCCGTTGCGCGTTTTAATACATCCGCGGGGACTCTGCGGCTTACAAATTCCAGTGTTCTGTCATTGTCTTTTGTAATGGGTAAATGTGTCGACTTAGGCGGGATACAACTTGGAATGAACCATAGACGATAGTAGTTGTAAAAGATGATTGGGTAGGCATACCATGGGATATAACGAAATATCTGTCGGGTACTTCTCGATCCATTTATGTTTGGCTCTGGATGATAGTCGGGCTCATCTGCAAGTCTGGAATAGATTGACGAAATTATTCTGGCAATCTGCCTAACACCGCCGGCATCAGACGCCTCGTGGGCTACTTTGATCAACAGGCAATCTCTATCTATGGCACGCCACAGACAAGCTTTGATCTGCGGTCCAACACAGGGATCAATGGGAGCAGTTTTAAACTTTTTGTATTCACCGCCATCACCAGCAATGGTAAGTACCTCCCTGTCCTCCCTATCCAGTCTCTCCCAGTGAGGCCGCCACCATCGCGGCACAAAGCGGCACCCGAGTACAGGTTCAGCATCGAGTGCAAGATCCAGAGCCTTTTCCAGCCTGCTGGTGTCCAGATGATGCTCGAACTCCATTTCCATCTGGATCATCATTTCTCCAACCCCTCGGAGGTAGTTTATATAGCGGTCGGTGTTTTGCGAAGGGAAATGTTTTGGGATTTCCGTCATAAATAGTCTCCTCGAACAGCTTTTGCAAGGACGGCTATGTGCTATAACCGTCATCCGCGTATTGTTGCGGACGCATTAGCTCATGAACAATCGAAGGATCGATCTCGATATCAGCATGAGACAGCTATTGCCTCAGACAGTCGCTTTGCCGAGCAAGCCGCCACTATTAAGACCGTCGGCTATGTCCTTCATATCTAGCGATTCCAGCTTCGACCTGGTGGGCAATCCATCCTTATCCCAGCCTTTGAGTTTGTAGTACATGCTCATCAAAGAATCGAACTTGTTCCTATCTACAGGCGGCGCGCCGCTGCTCGGGCTGGGGTTTTCAAAAAAATGATCCGGCAGCACGTCATGAGCGTTCCGCATATTCCTGGTGCCCATCTCCCTCACCGTTACCGCCCGCATCATGTTGTGGATTCTCTCCCCCGCTGCTCTCATCTCAAATTCGGTGGTGTCTATTCCCGTGGCGGCAGAGTACAGTTTACTGGGCAGAGATATATCCCCGTAGTAGGCTGGTGTTCGCTCTTTATACGGGCTGACATACATCGGCCAACTCCAAGCGCAAAGGGTCAGTGCGTTAACGATGCACATATCCTGCGCCTCTATCGCTGCCGCACGGGCTTCAGCCTCGCAGTATTTGGGCTTGCCCTTGGGCTGTACCGCGTCTTCCGTTCCATATACCTTTGCGCTGATCGCTTGTTGCATCTCGAACGGCAGTGATGAGAAATACATCAGAATGAAATAACTGGTTAATGGCGGTTCTCTGTGATATACGGCGTTGAATATCCCCGGCGCTATCCAATTACGCGGGTCGCTCTCGCCGCAGAAGCCGTGTCCGCCATACGAACACCAGAAGGCCAGAAATTCCGCCGGAATGGGTAGATACTGGGCAAGCTCTTGTTTTAGAAGGACATCATAAACCCCGAGTTTTTGCGCAGCTCTCACTACGCCCTCCGCCAGTACATCCCCGAAGCCCTTTCTGAAGGCGATCTTTTCGAACAAAGCGCGAACAAATGGTTCTCCGGGATCTGCTGAGAAGGGAATACCCGTCTTCTCCTCCGTAAGGATTTTTTCCTTGTAAAGCTTCCTGAGAAGGGGGATCATCAAATGTAATTCAATTAGATTAATCCCGTACCGGTCGCCGAGGTCCTTCGCCCTGAAACCGTCGATGCTCCCTATCCCTAGGAGGCCAGCGCTGTACTTAGAACACATGACTGCGCCCATTCCGATGCCTGGTACGTCATACTGGTCCTCGCAGGCCAGCGGGCAGTCTCCGGTTCGTCCTACATTATGCACCTTGAGCTCGGGGCTCATATATTTGCCGATGTCCGACCGTTGCCAGTGCCCGAAGTGAGACGCTGCATTGGGATCCACTCCTGGATTCCAGAACATCGAGTTGGGATTGCAGAAAAGCGGCGTCAACAAATATAGCGCCTCTTTTACCGTTTCTTTTAGTTTAGAGGGCTCGGCCACTTTGATCGCTGCCATTCCTTGTGTCCCTCTAACGGCGATGGCCTTGAGCTTCTTGGAACCCATTACCGCACCGAAGCCTCCCTGCGCCGCTGCGTGGTCGCCGCGGCCGCGGCTAACGATGCAGGCGATCCGGACGAGGTTTTCGCC
>Ga0315274_10005716_pt1 | contig 18167 bp, 10 predicted proteins | sample YL17G02_20_MG_FD_203700 | JGI IMG/M metagenome (GOLD analysis project Ga0315274, IMG submission 203700) | Sediment microbial communities from Yellowstone Lake, YNP, Wyoming, USA - YL17G02_20 | ecosystem: Environmental > Aquatic > Freshwater > Lake > Sediment | place: USA: Wyoming | collected...
TGTGCTACAAACCGGAGAAGTACTTTCTTAGCAGCGAAGCGAAGCAATCCCCCGAACTCGCGAGATGATCGTCTCCTGCGCGTGGCTTTGGGAGATTGCTTCGCTTCGCTCGCAATGACACTATGAGAAGGCTAGGTTAGCCCTGCATGCAAACGAGACGGCAAATGCTCACGACAGGAATGCAAGCGGAAGACGGCACACGAAGCGAGAGATGTAACCCGCATCAACAGGCTGCGTCGCAGTCTGCCCCCGAGTCATCGGATAATCCGGAATCATGAGACCGTGGGTGCGGAACTTGATATGGTGCGGCTTGGCGGCAGCGGCGCTGCTGTTTGTCGCCCTTCAGGTCCTTGCCAATCTGACGCGGCCGGGCCGCGAGGAAGCTATGAACCGGCTGCGCACTCGCCTCGCAGATTCCCAGCGTTCGAATGTAAACCCGCCTGATGGTCCGGTTGTGCCTGCGAAGGTGCGCGACGCAGGCAGCACGCCCAAGTGCAGTGTCGAGGAGGTTCGCGAAAAGGCCAAGCGGCTCATGGAGGCCTTCCGTGACAAGAAGGATTGGATTGGCGCTAACGACATACGGCCTTTCAAACTCCTGAGCGAGATTGCCTGGGGTCTAAGAGACGTGCGCGATCTCACCAAGGAGGAGATTGACCTCTTGAGGAATTATCTTGAACCCATGGCGGACATCTTGGAGCAGGCAGACAGTCTCCCGTGGGACCAATGGAGTAACGCCATGGTCGACGCCCAGACTGACTTGGCGGGCCTGATAGAAATGTGGGACCTCGCGTCGGGATGCGACAGGTTCCTGATGGCCCAGGCTGTGCTTGATGCGCGTGCGGGGAACGCCGACGGACTGTTCAAGGACATAGCCCTTTTCTTACGTGTGAGGGAAACCTCCTCAATGTATCGCGACTCATTTGGTTTTCTGGCAGATATGGTTGTTGACGCCCTGGAACAAGGCGCCGTGTCGCGTAATGCGGAAGAGGAACTCCTCATGCAACTGGCCCGTAGCCGGGGCCGCGAAGTCTTCCGCCGCCAGCAGGAACAGCGCCTGGCCTTGATGGTGAAAACGTTGGACGAATTGCCGCAAAGCCTCTCCGAAATGGAGGACGATCCCTTCCGCAGAACGCTCGCACTGGGGTATTGCACCGTCGGCCTGCCGCTATTCAATTACGATGTGCAGAATTTCGCCGCTGATGCCGAGCGTGTTCTCGATGCTTCTGCTTTGCCGCACCTGGAAGCCGAGGCCGCGTTGGGTGACATCCGGGCGGAATGCGACGCCCGATTCCTGGGCAACTTCGGCAGGAACCTCGGTGTGGGCTATATGTCCGATCCGGCCCGTTTCGCGGCGCGGGCCGAACAAGAGGCCTGGATGGATCTTACCCGTCTCGGCGTCACATTGGAGCGTTACCAGACGGATCACGGCGCGTATCCTGCAACGTTGGACGCGCTGCGGGATCGCTTTCCGGAGGGGCTGCCTGTCGACCCATTCTCCGGCGGACCATACAGGTACACCTCGGACGGCCAGTCCTTCCAGCTTTACAGTATTGGCAGAAACCTTGAGGACAGCGGCGGCAGCGGCCATATCGTGTGGCCCGGCCGTTCAGAACATCCGGCAGCGTCTGGCCCAGTTGTTCAATAAGCCCCCCACTGGTGCGAAGCGTGACACACCCGGTCACTGGGCTTGGCCGCCGGCCACTGAGAGCAAGTCGTTGGCCACCATGTAGAAGAGTTCGCTGTGTCCGGTTTTCTTGTTGTACCGTCCGTTGATCGTGTCGAGGTGGCTCCAGCCGCGCAGGATGCGCAGTCGATTCGGGTCCGCCAGCGTGTGTTGCATGATGATGTCCATCCGTGGCGTGGGCGGCTGTTTGGGCAGGCGCCAGCCAAACACCTCTTTGGTCTCATACAACAGCGTGCCTTCGGCGCCATCCAAAAGAAGCTGGCTTTGCAGCGGCACAAGCCCGTCTCCGAGAAAGTACGCGCCTAACGGTACGTCCGTGGAGGGCGTCTCAACTGTGTTCATGAGAGAATGCGTCACGCGGAGGCCAAGGGCTTCCACTATGCTCTGCCATGGGTCCAACTCGCCCTCGACGGCCGCACTCAACTGGCGCAGCAGGCCTTCTCCGGGAACGAGATAGGCCCCGTAAACGAAAAACTTGTCCAGATGCAATTCGCCCCGTGCACTCGGCATGATCTCGTCCATACCGCCGCAATACGTCGTCAGGACTTCCGCGGGCTCGAACGTCCTATCATTGAACCCAGACAGCATTCGGGCCCCCGTTTGGTTCGCGTCCCGAGGCGAGACCGTCAGCGTCACCAGGCCCCTGCACGGCCGCAACACGCGGAAACGCTCGTACGGCAAACCGTACCCGCCCGCCGCGTCGAAGTTGCCCCATCCCAGGTCCATATCGCTCTGTCGTCCCGTCGAGATCCAGCCGGTCAGGAAGTACCGGGCCGCCGTGGCCTCCAACGTAAGGCCAAGGATCTTGGCCGACGAGAAACCCAACCGGCTGACCGTCTGGCGCAGCCACTCGGGAGTGGCAAACGGTGTGCCCAGATGCGGCGAATCAACCGTAACGACGGCCACCGTCCGTTCCGCGATATCAGGGCAATGCTTTAGGAAGGCCCGGGCCACTAACCCGCCATGGCTGTGCGCCAGCATCGCAAGCGGCCCATCCGGAAGATAGTGCCGCACGCCGTCGGTTTCGACGCCGTCCTCCGTCGCACCGATGATGAACCGATACAGATACGCGACAATGCTCTCTTCAAACCCAGGGTATTCCGCGCTGAACCCGATGGCCGTGTTTATCCCCTCGATCGGCCGGTAGAAATCCCACAGTTGATACTCCGTCCGGAAAGCTTCCGCTTCGGGACTGTTCGCGGCCCAGTGAATGAAGTTGGCCCAACGATCCGAGCCCACGCCCGACAGCAGGATCAACGGAATCGGGCCTGTCGCCTGTTCCGGAACGACGCGGTACAACCGCCAGTCCTTCTTAGCAGCGGGATCGGTGGAGAGTGGAGGTTGGCCGGACTTCCGCTCGTTCCCAAGACAGCCAAGGGGTTGCAACCCCTTGGCTCCTGGTTCGACTTGGGAACGAGCGGACGAGAGTTTCGACAGATCCGGGTGCGAGAATGCGTCAACTTCCCGCACCGCAAACCGGCCCGGGCGCTTCGCACTGAAGGCCACGTACCCATTCGCCGGCCGGAGTTCCGGCTCGACCCGCACGTACATGCCCGGCGATCCACGGCGATAGACTTCAATAGCGCCTGCCTTCTTCGGCACGGGTGCCTGTACCCGAATCGGTTCCGGACCTTGGCCCGTCAGATCGAACGCGCGCAAGATAGGCGCCTCGGAGTGCGTCTCCTTCTGCACGCTCTCGATCGGCACGTCGTTGACCACTGCCGAGCGTCCTGCTGCGATCACCCCCGCTTCCGATTGAACCGTCCATCCCAGTACCAGACCCAGCGCTCGCTGTACTTCGGCGGACGTAGCTTCGCCACCGGACAGCAGCCCATGCAAGTTGCCCTGAACATCCGCAACGGTAGCGGGACCCGCCAACAAGAAGCACAAACAAAAGGCAACCATCAGTCACCTCTCACTCTCACAGGCCGCACTCACGCCGGAGGCGGCTTCCTGCCGTCCAGCCGCCGACCAGAACACACCGCCTGCCACACGCCGCCTCGCACCTTAATGCCATCCGAGCCCTGGTTCCCCGGCGGCGGAACTCGCCTCACAATCTACAGCAAAACTCGATTCCAGACAAGATACTACGCCTCGTCTGTGACTTCGTCCAGAGGAGGAGACACCTTGGCGTAGCGCCATAGGGCGCAGAACATGGATGCCGCGCCCGTTGATCTTGGCACCGTTACGGGATCGTTCCTGGTATTGCCTGGGTCGTTTCAACAAATCTGATTGAGGGCGATGTTGTACCGGTATTCAATGATTTCTAGTCGCATCACCCATTAGACCCTGCAAATCACGAAATAGCTGCATATCCCGCTCTGTAAAACCTTTCAAATGATAAGATTGCGCAAATCCTGGATAATATCACTTGACATTCTGGTTCTTTTGTGCAAAAATATGTAAACTTTATAGATATGAAATGCCCCGTTCGGTAACGATACTGACATGCGACGTGTTACTTGGCTCGCGGGCGCCACACGGGTTTTCCGAGACTTTTGGGTTTCGCGGGCGCGGCAGGAGACAGTAAGGCCGCTCTTGTGCAGCATCGTGTGCCGTGAGTCTCTGGGGTAGCTTTCTGCGAGGGGTCAAGAGTCATGAACAGCTTCGCCGACGAGGGACTCATCCAGGATTTCCTGTCTGAAAGTCGGGAACACCTCGATGAGATCGAACCCGACCTGCTTCTGATGGAGGAAGAGGGCGCCAACACTTCCCAGGAAACGATCAACCGAGTGTTCCGCGCGATTCACAGCATCAAAGGGGGCGCGGGCTTCCTGGCCTTCGAGAATCTCAAGAGGCTCAGCCACGGGATGGAGAACATCCTCATGCTGGTCAGGGACGGCAAGTTGGCGATGACGCCGGCCCTGATGGACGTTTTGCTGCGCGGCGTGGACAAGTTGCGAGCCATGATTGCGGACATCCATGCGAGCGACACGGTACCGTGCGAAGACGAGATAGCCCGGCTCAGCCAGATCCTGCAAGGCGCTAGTCCGGCGGCCGCCACGCCGGGGAAGGGCACAGTGGCCGCTTCAGCAACGGAGGGCTTCGCCATCCTGCGGGAGTTCGAGTTCAATCGTGACGCCCTGCGCGCCGCATTGGCGGGGGGCGCGTATCTCTACAGGGTGCAGGTCCATAGGGCCGAGGATTTGCGCGCGCGCGGCTTGTCAATGCGCGATCTTGTGGCCAACATGGAATCCGTTGGCCAATGGTTGGCAGCGTCTGATGACGTGCTCGCTTTCGATCAAGCCGACGGCGCGGATCCCGAGATCACTTTCCTGTACGCGACGGTGTTGGAAGAAGACCTTGTCAGTACTGCACTGGAACTGCCCCCATCTCAGATCGTTGCCTTGAACACCGCTGCCATCAAGAAGGAGCTTCTAGGCAAGGAACGCGACCCGGCCACCGGCAGAGACCCTCTGGAACAGATGAGCGCATCCCCTGAGACGGACGGCGCGCAAGAGCACCAGCCGATCGGCGAGATCCTTGTTGAACTGGGGGCGGCAACGCCGGCGATTATCGATGAGGCCCTACGGATCCAAGAGAGCCAGACAGCCGCGGCCCTCCATGCCGGCGCCGCCAAAGGGAAGCCCAAAGCGGAGATGTCCGAGACCCTGCGCGTCCGGGTGGACCTGCTGACGCGTCTCATGAACATGGCAGGGGAACTCGTCCTGGGACGCAATCAGTTGCTTCAGGCACTGGAGAATCACGTCGAGCGCATCCCCGGCCTCGGGGTCATTCTCCAGAACGTGGACCATATCACCACAGAGCTTCAGGAAGGGATCATGCAGACCCGCATGCAGCCCATGGGATCCCTCTTCAGCCGTTTCCCGCGCCTGATACGCGACATGGCCCGGAACCTGGGCAAAGAGATTGACCTCCAGGCCGAGGGCGCTGAAGTAGAGTTGGATAAGTCCATCATTGAACTGTTGTCCGATCCCCTTACCCACATTGTCCGCAACTGCGTGGACCATGCGATCGAACCGCCGGCCGAGCGCGAAGCGGCCGGCAAGCGGCGTTGCGGAAGGGTCCTGTTGCGCGCGTATCACAAAGGGGGACAGGTGAACATCTCCATTTCGGACGATGGCCGCGGCCTCAACACGCAACGGATCCTTCAGAAGGCCGTCGAGAAGGGGATCGTGCAGCCCGCCGACGCCAAGAAAATGAAGGAACGAGACATTGTGAATCTCATCTTCGCACCGGGGCTGTCAACGGCGGAGACCGTGTCCGAAGTTTCGGGCAGAGGCGTCGGCATGGATGTAGTCCGGACGAACATCGAGAAACTCTCGGGGCACATCGATGTGGAGACCGCCGCCAACCAGGGCACTACGGTCCTGCTGCGACTGCCGCTTACCTTGGCCATCATTCCTTCATTGATCGTCGGCGCGTCGGGCCAAAGGTTTGCCGTGCCGCAGGTCAACCTGGTCGAACTCCTGCGGGTGCGCGCCGGAGAAGTCGCGCGACGGGTCGAGATGGTGCACGGCTCGGCGGTTCTAAGGCTCCGCGGAAGGCTTCTGCCGCTCGTTCGGCTCTGCGACGTTCTGGGGATGGAGCGGACGTTCCTCTCCCCCGCTGCCGAAGAGGTCCTGTCGAACAGGAGGCTTCGGATTGCAGACCGAAGGTCTCCTGTAACCGACGGCGCCGAGAATGCCCCAAGCGATGACACCGGGGACAACGTTACGCCGCGCCGGGAGCAGGATCGCCGCCAAAGCTGGCACGGAGACTTTAGCATTCTGGTCTTGCAGGTTGCGGCCAATCCCTTTGGCGTCATCGTGGATGAGTTGTTCGACACGGAGGAGATCGTGGTCAAGCCCCTTTCGTCGTTCATCAAGCAATGCACGTGTTTTGCCGGCTCGACGATCCTCGGCGACGGGCGCGTCGTCATGATCTTGGACGTAGGAGGGCTTGCCGAGAAGGCAAGGCTCCGTTTCTCTGACCTCGAGGCGGAAGAAAAACGGCGCCGGGGACAGGAGGCTCAGCGCCCTGCAATACAGAGGCACTCGATCATCCTGTTCAACAGCGCCCCCGATGAGTTTTTCGCCGTTCCCCAGAACGCCGTATTGCGTCTCGAACGGATTCCCGTTTCCGCCATCGAACACTTTGGCGCGCGGAGATTCGTGCAGTATCGGGGCGCGGGCTTGCCGCTGATCCGCCTGGATGAATGCCTCCCCGTCAAACCCCTCCCGGCGAGTGCGGATGAGTTGTTCCTTATTATCCCCAAGCGCCGGGAACAAGACGCGGACACGGGTTCCCTCGCGGGCATCCTGGTGTCGAGCATCGTCGACGCCATGGATGTGGAAGCGACGCTCCAAACCTCCATGGTCGCGGGACCTGGCGTCCAGGGGTCGGCCATCGTCAACGATAGGATTACGATTTTCCTGGATCCGGCTGAGTTGATCAACGCCGTGCACGCCGGAGGCGGCTTCCTACCGTCCAGCCGCCGACCGGAGGCGGCTTCCTACCGTCCAGCCGCCGACCTGAGGAGGCCCTTGGCCATGAGACAGTTCGCGACGTTCAAACTGGATGAGCAGGTGTTCGGAATCGATGTGCTGCTGGTCCGGGAGATCAACCGGCATATGGATATTACGCCCGTACAGTTGGCCCCGGATTACGTGCGCGGGCTCATCAACCTTCGTGGACAGATCGTGACCATTTTCGACCTGGGCGTGCGCCTGGGACTGCCGCCGAGATCGGTCACCCGAGACAGCCACAATATCATCCTTAAGACCGACGAGGAACTCACGACCATTAGCAGGCGGGAAGGACGCGAGGAATTGAAAAGCAGCCGCGATACCGCCGGCTTGTTGGTGGATGAGATCGGAGACATAGTTGAGGAAGAGGCGGCCATTGAAGCGCCGCCGGCCAACGTGGGAGACACGGGGGCCCAGTTTCTATCCGGCGTGGTCAAACTCGAGGACGGACTGGTCCTCATCCTGAATGTACAGGAGGTCCTAAGACAGGGATAGGCGTTGCTCCCGTCTCGCAGGCGGGAAGGAATGTGTGGTGAAAGGCTGGCCGGGCGTCGGCCAGCGTTCATGTCGGCGGCTGGACGGCAGGAAGCCGCCTCCGTGGCAAGAATACAGCGAGGAAAAGACCATCATGAGAATCCGAACGATTAAGGCGAAGATTGTGATGTTGAGTTGTTTCACCGTTTTCCTGACGGTGCTGTCACTGATTGGGATCGTTCTGCTTTTGCAGGGCGGTCTCCAAAATGACGTAAACGCCGAGATGGTGACCTATATCATTGTTTGCGGCGTGGCCATCCTGGTCATCCTGGGAGCGCTCTCCTTGATCTTGGCGGAAACCATATCGAAACCCTTGAAGCAGGCGGCCATGATGCTGAAGGATATCGCTCAAGGAGAGGGCGATCTATCGAACAGGCTGCCCGAATCGGCAAAGGATGAAGTCGGCGAAATGGCCCACTGGTTCAATACGTTCATCGAGAAACTACAGCGCATGATTGCCAACGTCGCCCAACGTGCGGATGAGGTCGCATCGGCTTCGCATACCCTGCGGACGACCGCGGATGGGCTGGCGGCGGGCGTAGAAGAGATGACCCATCGGTCCAACACGGTGGCCGCCGCAACGGAGCAGGCCTCCGCAAATGTCAGGAACATGGCGGCAGGAGTCGAGGAAGTCAGCGCAAACGCCAACACCGTCAGCACGGCATCCGAGGAGGTTGCCGCGAATCTCAGTACGGTTGGCGCCGCCGTCGAGCAGATGTCGGGAAACCTCAGTACGATCGCGTCGTCGGCGGAGCAGATGACCCGTTCGGTGAGTGCGGTAGCAACGGCCGTGGAGGAAATGTCCGCTTCACTGAATGAGGTGTCAAAAAATGCGAGCCACTCCGCGCGGGTGGCCGGCAAGGCGGCGGAGATCGCGAACAGGGCGTCGGGCACCGTCAACGAACTGGGCAAGTCCGCTCAGGAAATCGGCAAGGTCGTTGACACGATCAAGGGTATCGCCGCCCAGACCAACTTGCTCGCCCTCAATGCAACCATCGAGGCCGCCTCGGCCGGCGAAGCCGGCAAGGGGTTTGCCGTCGTCGCCAATGAAGTCAAGGAACTCGCCAAACAAGCCGCCGCCGCCACCGAAGAGATTCGGGCACAGGTCGAGACCATGCAACGAAGCACGCGGGACTCCGTGGGAGCCATCGAGGAGATCGCCAAGGTCATCGGTGACATTAGTTCCACCTCGACGACTATCGCGGCGGCAGTCGAAGAACAGACGGCTACCACGAACGAGATCTCGCGCAGCATTACGGAAGCCGCCCACGGAGCCACCGACGTATCGAAAAACGTCCAGGAAGCAGCCAGCGGGGCCAATGAAGTGTCGCGCAACGTTCAAGAAGCCGTGAAGGGCGTGGGCGGCATCGCCCGAAGTATCGGCGAACTTGCCGCCGGCGCGAACGTGATCGCCCGCAATGCCGGCGAGGCCGCGAAGGGAATGAACGAAGTGGCGGGAAATGTTTCCAGGGTCGATGCCGCGGCGCGGCAAAGCGCAGTCGGCACTATTGAAACGCAGAACGACGCTCAGAGCCTTGCGGAAACCGCGGCCAACCTTCAGGGCCTTGTGAGTGGGTTCAAGATTGGGGAGAAGCGATTCGACATCGGCAAAGTGAAGACAGCCCATTTGGCGTGGCGGGCCCGTCTCCAGGCCGTGATAAAGGGCTATAAGACGATGCGCGCCGACGAGGTCGTGTCGCACCACGACTGTGAGTTCGGCAAATGGTACTTCAGCCCAGAGGGACAAGCCTTGGCAGCTTTCCCGGCGTATGCGGAGGTGGACAAGCATCACGAGGCGGTTCACGGTCTGGCGCGCCAAGTCGTATCTCTCGTTGAGAAGGGAGAACGGGAAAGAGCCCAGTCGTTGGCGCAGGAGTTCGAGACCATCAAGGAGAAGCTTTTCAAGTCGCTTGATGCACTGTACTCCGCGTAACCCGGAGGCGGCTTCCTACCGTCCAGCCGCCGACCGCGCGGGAGCCGGCCAGGAACCGCCCGGCGGCGGCGGACAAAGCTCCGTAACCCATTGGCTCACGGAGCGAGATCCTTCATGACACAGCCTGACCTGAGAGTCTTGGTAGTGGACGACACGGTCCTGTACCGGCGTGTGTTGTCCGAGGCGATGGCCCAGATACCAGGGGTGACCGTGGTAGGCACGGCCGCACACGGCAAGATCGCCCTGGCCAAACTCGAGCAGGGCCCCGTGGACCTCGTTCTGCTCGATGTGGAGATGCCGGTCCTTGGGGGGTTGGAGACGCTCGATGCCATTCACAGCATGTACCCCGACACGGGCGTGATCATGGTCAGCGGGGCCAACGAAAGGGCCGCCGATATCACGATCCAGGCGCTTGCGCGAGGCGCTCTCGATTTTGTTCCCAAGCCTGAGGGCGCAAGTCCTGAGGAAAGCCAATCCATCCTGGCGCACCAACTGCGGGGCCTCGTGCAGTTGTTCTCGACCCGCAAGAACCTGAAACAGGCCAAGATCATGTCAGGGGTCCTCCCTGTTGAGAGCAAGGCCCGCCATCCCGGCGAAAAACCCGCGTCGCTCGCCCCGAAACCCTCTAAGAAACCGCCTACCCGGGGCGAGCCCAGCCTTCGCTCTGCCCCGAGACCCGCTCGGATCGATGTGATTGCCGTCGGCGTCTCCACGGGAGGTCCCAATGCCCTTGTGGAAGTCATCCCGCAACTTCCGCCGACGTTGGGCGTGCCGGTACTTGTAGTCCAGCATATGCCGCCGTTGTTCACCCGCTCGCTTGCCGAGAATCTCGCCAAGAAGTCCCAGGTCGCGGTTCGTGAGGCCATCGAGGGCGAACCCGTCCAGCCGAACACGGTCTATGTCGCGCCGGGAGGCCGGCACATGGTTGTCCGGCGAAACCCGAGCCCCACGAGTGCGGAACGCGCCTGCTGCATCGGCTTGAACGACAACCCACCCGAGAACAGTTGCCGCCCTTCCGTCGACGTGTTGTTCCGATCCGTGGCGGCGAACTACGGCGGGAACACGCTCGCCGTCATCATGACCGGAATGGGCAGCGACGGCCGCGAGGGAGTCAAGGCCCTGAAACGCCAAGGCTGCTATTGCATGACCCAAAGCGAGGACACCTGCGTCGTTTATGGCATGCCGTTGGCCGTGGACGAGGCCGGTCTCTCCGACGAGAGCGTCCAATTGACGGAGTTGGCGAATCGCATCGCCACCGTAGTTAGGAATCCGATCCCCAAACGATGACGAACACTATCACCTCTGAGGAATTCCACCAGATCCGCGCCTACATCGAAGCCCAGTGCGGCATTGCCCTGGGCGATCAGAAGGCGTACCTGATAGAGACGAGGCTCGCAAAGCTCATGGCCGAGAATGGCTGCGATAGTTTCGGCGAGTTCTATGCCTTGCTCATGAGAGACATACGTGCGGTTCTGCGCGAGAAGATCGTCGACGCGATGACGACGAATGAGACATTGTGGTTTCGGGACAGCCATCCGTTTGCGATCCTCCGGGAGAAATTGCTGCCGCAGTTGGCTGAAGAGTTCCGAACAGGCAAGCGGAACCATTTTCGCATCTGGTCCGCGGCCTGTTCCACGGGACAGGAGCCGTACTCGATCGCCATGGCGATCCACGAGTTCTGCAGGATGCAGACCACGCTCAAGCCCGAACACTTCGAGATCCTCGCCACGGACATCTCCCCTTCCGCGCTGTTCATTGCAATGGCGGGTCGTTACGACCGGCTCGCCATAAACCGTGGCCTTCCCGAGGAATTCCGCGACCGCTATTTTAGGCAACAGGAACCTGTATGGGTGCTCGACGAGGCGGTCAAAAAACTCGTGACGTTCAAGAAATTCAACCTGCAGGATTCGCCTGACGCGTTCGGCCCGTTCGACATCGCATTCCTCAGGTACGTTGCCATTTACTTCTCCGATGCACTGAAGAAGCGCATCTTCACCAACCTGGCCCGGCTCCTTTCGCCGTCGGGCTATCTGATCATCGGCGCCGTGGAGTCATTGCTCGGCCTTTGCGAGGCATTTGAAATGTGCGAGCATTCCGGCGGCGCTTACTACCGATGTGGCGTATAGAAAGAGGAGGGGGTTATGGCCAAGATGCTGTCCGTTGACGATTCCATGGTGATGCGCCGCATAATCCGCGGCGCGGTCGAGGTGCTCGGCTACACGTTCCTCGAGGCCGGCGACGGCGCCGCGGCGTTCGAGGTGCTCGCCCGGGAATGGCAGGACATCGCGCTGATTTTGCTGAACGTGAACATGCCGGGCATGAACGGCCTCGAGGTCTTGGAGAAGATCAAGGCTTCGGATGTTTACAGACACATACCTGTGATGATGGTCACGACCGAAAGCGAACGCGTCCAAGTAGTGAGGGCCATCAAAGCCGGCGCCGCGAATTATGTCTGCAAGCCCTTTACCCCGGAGGAACTCACCACCAAGATGGTCGAGAGCCTCGGCCTGACCCTGGAGCTTTAGCCGTGGCAACGTTTCGTGACATGCTGGAAGAGGAGTTGAACCGCGTCGAGGACCTGCCCGTTTTTCCCCCCGTGCTGGGCCGGCTGACGCAGGCCCTAGCCAGCGAGAAGACCGGCGCCGAGGACGTGGCCCAAATACTCGCGCAGGACCCCGCCCTTACGGCGAGACTCCTCCGCGTGGCGAACTCCGTTTACTACGCTGCCACGACCGCCGGCGTGTCCTCCGTGACCCACGCTGTGGCGCGCCTGGGCTTTCGCGAGATCAGCCGGCTATTCACGGCCTTAACCGTCATCCGGACGTTCGACCAGATGGGCCGCCACCTCGATCATGACCAGTTCTGGAAGCACAGTCTCACGGCCGGCATCACGACCCGCGTGATAAAGCGGTACTGTGGCGCCGCCGACCCATTCAGTGAAGATGACGCTTACGTGGCTGGACTACTTCACGATATTGGCGTGCTCGTCCTTGACCAGCATTTCCCCGCACTTTACGTCGAGGTCAATGCCGTCGCCCGAAGGGAATGCATTTCCCGCGCCGACGCGGAACGTCTCGTTCTAGGCATCGATCACGGCGAGATCGCCGGTCAGTTGTTTCGCCGGTGGCGCATCCCCTCCCCCGTCGCCCAGGCTGTAACGTGGCATCATCAACCTGGACAAGCTGAACCCGGGTGCCGGACTCTGGTGGCCGTGGTGCACCTGGCCGATTCCATTTGCGGCGGTCTGGGCGTGGGAGACGCTGGCAGCGGCGCTTGCAGCGGCTTCAGTGACGTAGCGTGGCACGTTCTTGGACTCTCCGTTGATGACCTGCCCGCCATCATCCGGGAGGTCGCCGAAGAGGCCGCCCGCAGCGAAACGCTTGTCGCATTGGCCAAATGAGAGACTCTAGGAGTAAGAAGCCAGAAGCTGCCGTTTCTAACTCCGGCGCCTCGGCGCCTCGGCACTATGGAGCCGCCTTCGCCAACGCCTCCTGAATCCGTGTCACGATCATGGCCGGTTTGAACGGCTTAATGATGTAATTCGTGGCTCCGGCCTTTAGGGCGTCGACGACCCGGCTCCTTTCGGCCTCCGTGGTCACCATGATAATGGGCATCTTCATGCCCAACGCGCGGATCGCGCGGACGGCGTCGATCCCGAGCATATTCGGCATGTTCCAGTCCATCAACACCAGGTCATATTCCGCCTTCTGGACGGCGGCCACGGCCTTGGCGCCGTCGGCAGCTTGGTGGACGTCCGTGATATTGGCGCGAGCCAAGGCCCCGATAAGCACTTTCCGCATCACTAACGAATCATCCACAACGAGGGCTTTCATCCCTAAATGTGCCTCCGTGGTGCTCATCTCAAAGACAACCCGCATGTTGAACGGACCCAGATCGCTTTCAAACGGCACCTCGAGCCAGGTGGTGCACGTGGGATACTCGACGTGGTAGTTCTTGCCGCGCACAATACTGGGTAGACTCAGGTCAATGGGGGGCCGGTCTCCGAGTTCGAACTTGCCTTTTGCGCCGCCGGCCACAATGTTGACGACCTCGGCAATAGCATCGGCTGCCGTATCATCAACGACCCGGGACTCCATGCCCAATAAGCGGTTCGAAATGGCCAACGCCGTAGCCACGGGAAACGAGAGGGCCACCACCCCACGGGCCGGACCGCTCAACCCGATCAGCGCCGTGATCTCGCTTGGGGCGCTGTCTCCGCGTGACAAACCCACCGCCCCTCGCTTCGCAATACTCCCGAGCATGGTTGTGAAAAGGTCGTAGACGCTCTCAATGAACGGGTTGATGTACTCCACCTTCATTGTCCCTGCCTCCATTAATGGGCATTTTGGATTTTGGATTTTGGATTCCTGGCCGCGGAATCGCCGTTTGGCGGAGAAACCTTCGTCGATGTGCTTGGTGCGATATCCCCAAGTATTTGGCCGCGAATCGTCGAATTCGCATCAATCCAAAATCCAAAATCCAAAATCAAACGCCGTCGGCGGCTGGACGGCAGGAAGCCGCCTCCGGGTCAGAGTGCGCTGGTAACCCGTTAACTCGGCCCCGGGTCCCTCCTTTGGCCCAATCCTAGCAAATCGTGCAGGGATCGTCAATCAAATCAGACGGAGTTTTGACAGGCCTGGGTGCAGAGAGAAGGCGCAGCGGAAATGGAAAAGAAACGGGATACGAGGTCGGCGGCTGGACGGCAGGAAGCCGCCTCCGTGAATCACACAGTAAGTGTACAATGGGCCGCGTCAAGCATTTTTGATCCATTGTCGGGAGGCGTGTCAGTCAATGGAATCGTCGAGACGGGAGTTTCTTGTGGATGCGGGACGCGCCGCAACGGTGTTGGCTGTGAGCGGATGCGCCAGCGCGCGGCGTGGCCGATTCGAACACGAGGGAGGCGATATGGCGAAGCCGAACTTCATTGTTTTTCTGACGGATGACCAGGGCTATGGAGACCTCTCGTGTATGGGCGCGGCGGATTTGAAGACGCCGTATCTGGACGGGCTGGCGGCGAGCGGGGTGCGCTTCACGGACTGGTATTCGAATTCGCCGGTGTGTTCGCCGTCGCGGGCGTCGCTATTAACGGGGCGGTACCCAGGAAACGCGGGAGTGCGCTCGATCCTGGCGGGGCATCGCACGGCAAGCGGCCTTCCGCATGAAACGCCGACGCTGGCAACGGCCCTGAAGAGGCTGGGATACCAAACGGCGATGATCGGGAAGTGGCACTTGGGCCTCGCGGAAGGGAGCCGTCCGCATGACCATGGGTTCGATGAATGGTTCGGATTCATGGCGGGGTGCATCGACTACTACTCGCACATATTCTACTGGGGAATAGCCGGCGGGAAAGAGGACCCACTTCACGACCTGTGGCACAACAACGAGGAGGTGTATGAGAACGGCCGGTACTTCACGGAGTTGGTCGCGGAGCGGGCCGTCGACTTCGTCCGGCGGGCTGCAAAGGAAAAACGCCCCTTCTTCCTCTACGTGCCGTTCAACGCGCCGCACTATCCGATGCACGCGCCAAGCAAGTACCTTGATCGGTTCCCAGACCTCCCGTGGCCTCGTCGGGTCATGGCGGCCATGTTGAGTGCGGTGGACGACAGCGTCGGCGCGGTCATGGAGGAGGTGCGGAAACAGGGGCTGATCGAGGACACGTGCGTCTTCTTCCAGAGCGACAACGGGCCTTCGCGCGAAACGCGGAACTGGCTGGATGGCACGCGCGATCCATACTACGGCGGCACGGCGGGCAAGCTGAAGGGACACAAGTTCAGCCTATATGATGGGGGCATCCGGGTTCCGGGGCTGATGTCGTGGCCGGCGCGCATTCCGACGAAGCAAGTGTTGAACGGGGTTGGTACCGCGATGGACATCTTTCCCACGTTCCTCAAGGCGGCCGGCGGAGACATCGATGCGTACGAGGTCGATGGTCTGGACATCATGCCCATGGTCGCGAACGGCGCCGACAGCCCGCACGAGTGCGTTTTCTGGGAGATGGGAAAACAGACCGCGGTCCGGCGCGGAAAGTGGAAGCTCGTGCTGAACGGACAATTGGTCGAAGGTGCGCCGCCGGAAGACGAGGTGCATCTGTCGGATCTGGAGACAGATGTCTCCGAGGCCGTCAACCTCAAAGATCGGTGTCCTGACGTCGCGGCCGAGCTGAAGGCCGCCGCGGAAAAGTGGCGCGCGGGCATCGAGGCACGCTGGAAAATGACCTGGCTGCCGCATCTGAATGGGACAACAACGCACGAGCTCACATAGGGGCGGCAGACTAACAGTCTGCCCCACGATCTGCTGGGCAAAGCGACCTCGTATACGCCCTCACGCTGCCTCGGTGTCCGGCTTGGGACTTGGAACCTCTACACGAGACCGGCGGCTGAACAACGAGCGCAACGATTCCATGTACGTGAAGAACACCGGCGTGATGTACAGCGTCAGCAATTGCGAGAAGATCAGGCCGCCGACGACCGCCAGGCCCAACGGACGCCGAGATTCAGAGCCCGCGCCCATCCCCACCGCAATAGGAATGGTTCCCATGAGCGCCGCCATGGTCGTCATCATGATAGGCCGGAACCGGATCATACACGCGTCGAAAATGGCATCGGCCGGCGCCATGTTTCTCTCGCGCTGAGCATCGAGCGCGAAGTCCACCATCATGATCGCGTTCTTCTTCACAATGCCGATCAGCATGATGATGCCGACCAGCGAGAAGATGTTCAGTTCCATCCCGGCAAGATACAGCGTGATGAGGGCGCCCACGCCCGCCGCCGGCAACCCGGACAGGATCGTGATCGGGTGAATGAAGCTCTCGTACAGAATGCCCAGAACAATGTAGATGACGACTACGGCCGCCAGCAGCAGCAGCCCCATCCCGCGCATCGACGCCTCAAACGCCTGGGCCGTGCCCTGGAAACTCGGCGTGAGCGTGGCCGGCAGCACCGTGCTCGACACTTCTCGTACACGCGTCACGGCATCCCCCAGCGAATACCCCGGCGCGAGGTTGAACGACACCGTGACCGACGGAAGTTGCCCCAGGTGATTTACTGTCAATGGACCGACTGAGCTGCGGAGGCTCGCCACGGTACTGAGCGGCACCAGTTGGCCACCGGACGAACGGATATACAGCATCGAGAGGGCATCCGGATCAAGCTGATACTCTGGCAGCAACTCGAGGATGACCCGGTACACGTTATTGGTCTCATAGATTGACGAGACTTGCCGCGACCCGTATGCCGTGTACAAGGCGTCCTCGACTTGGCTCGCCGTCACGCCGAGCGCCGACGCTTTGTCCCGGTCGATGTTCACCTCGACCTCAGGGTTCGTGACATACAGGTCGGTCGTTACATCCTGAAAGCCCGGCAACTCTCGCAGCTTGGCTTCGAGGATCGGGGCGTATTTATAGAGTTCGTTGGTGTCCGTTCCCTGAAGCGTGAACTGGTAAAGGCTCTTCGTCATCTGGCCGCCCACAGAGATCGAGGGCCGGTTCTGCATGTACACACGGATACCGGGCACTTGTGCGAGTTTGCCGCGCATTTCCTGAATAAACGCGTCTATACCGAGCCGTTCATCGCGCGGTCTCAAGCGCATGAATAGCTGACCATTGTTGGCACTGCCGCCACCGCCCGACCCAACCGACGACATGAACCCAGCGATGTTGGGGTCCTGCGCCGCGATCGCGGCAACCGCTTTCTGGTGGCGCACCATGTCTTCGAACGAGATGCCTTGGATGGCCTCGGTCTGCGCCATGACCTGTCCCGTGTCCTCGCTCGGAAGGAAGCCCTTCGGGATAATCTTGAACAGGTAGCCCGTCAACATTATCAACGGGATCATAGCCAGCATGGTGATAAGCCGGTGCGCCATGGCGCGGCTGAGCGTCCATCGGTACACGGCCAGCATGCCGTTGAAGACGCCTTCCAAGAGATTGTAGAACGGCCCGTGGCGCTGTTTGTCCAACGGTTTGAGGAACCTGCTGCACAGCATCGGGGTCTGCGTAAGCGACACGAATCCCGAAATGAGGATGGCCATGCTGATGGTTACTGCGAACTCGCGCAGCAGGCGCCCCATGATGCCGCCCATCAGCAGTACGGGGATGAACACGGCGGTGAGTGAGATCGTCATCGACACGATCGTGAACCCGATCTCGCCTGACCCTTTGTGGGCGGCTTCCATGGCCTTCTCGCCGTGTTCCATGTGCCGCACGATATTCTCGATCATGACGATCGCGTCATCGACGACGAAGCCCGTGGCCAGCGTGAGCGCCATTAGGGACAGGTTGTCCACGGTGTAATTGAGCAGGTACATGACCGCAAACGTGCCCACCACGGACAGGATCAAGGCCAGGCTCGGGATAATCGTCGCGCGTACGTTGCGCAGGAACAAGAAGATGACCATGATCACCAGGCTTATGGTCAACATGAAGGTGAATTTCACATCGTTCACTGAAGCCCGGATCGATGCAGTGCGGTCAAACAGAATGTCCATGTTGACCGATGCGGGCAGCAGTTCTTTGAAGCTTGGAAAAAGCTTCTTGATCGAATTAACGACCTCG
>Ga0315274_10005717_pt1 | contig 18166 bp, 12 predicted proteins | sample YL17G02_20_MG_FD_203700 | JGI IMG/M metagenome (GOLD analysis project Ga0315274, IMG submission 203700) | Sediment microbial communities from Yellowstone Lake, YNP, Wyoming, USA - YL17G02_20 | ecosystem: Environmental > Aquatic > Freshwater > Lake > Sediment | place: USA: Wyoming | collected...
CAAAATCAAGATTCTTCACTTCGTTCAGAATGACAACCAAAAACAATGCCTTAAGATGTCGCCCTGAGCGCAGCGAAGGGTCTCTTGCATCAAATCTTTGGAGAAAGGCGTTTGAGCAACAGCCCGTCCAGGCCTGACACTTTAAGATTCCTCCTTTTTCGAAAACTTTTCCACCAGTGTGTACTTGGTCACTTTCCCCGTGGGCGTCATGGGAAGACTGTCCTCGAAGAACACCTTCTTGGGGGCCTTGAAGTGGGCGATGTTATCCCGGCTGAAGGTAATGATTTCCTCCTCCGTCACTTCTTTTCCGGGGAATTTCACAATGACCGCCGCCACCATCTCGCCCCAGGTCTCGTCGGGAAGCCCGATGACGGCACACTGGGCGACCGCGCCGTGCTTCATGAGCATGTCTTCCACTTCGACGGCGAATACATTCTGGCCGCCGCTGATGATCATGTCTTTCTTTCTACCTTTGAGGAAGAGATACCCGTCCTTGTCGAACATCCCAAGGTCGCCGGTATAGAACCACCCGTCTTTGAAGACCTCTTTCGATTTCTCCTCGTTCTTGTAGTAACCCGTCGTGACGGCGACGCCGCGTCCTATCACTTCGCCCACCTCACCGACAGGGACATCTTTTCCAAATGCATCCACCACCTTCACATCGGCGCCGAAATAGAGGGTGCCCACCGATTCGGGCTTCAGTTCCTTGACCTTCGGTCCCATGTTGACGAGGATACCCGTTTCCTGGAGGCCGTAGTACTCGTATATATTTTTGCAGATGCGCGCCTTCACCTGGTCCTGGAGGGCTTTCGGGAAGGGCGCCGCCGCAAAGACCAGCGCACGCAGCGAACTGAAATCATACTTGTCGAGGTCGGGGAGCGACAGCACAAAGCTCGCAATCGTGGGAACCCAATTTGATATGGTGATTTTTTCCTGCCCGATAATCTCCAGCATCTTGAAAAGATCGAACTGAAGAATCACATTCCGGGCGCCGGTGAAGACGCCAAGGGCCGACCAGGCATAACCCACCCTTCCGAAAATGGGGAACACAGTGAGAATGACGTCGTCCTGCGTGAGGTCGTGGGCGGCGGCCATCATCGGTCCGGCGACAGCATTGTTGTAGTGAGTGAGAAGGTACGCCTTGGGAATCCCCGTGGTCCCCGAGGTGAGATTGAGGTACTGGTAATCGTATTCAAAGACCTCAACGTCAGGTTCCTGTGTTGACGATTTCGCAATCAGGTCCTCGTAGGAAAGGGCAAAATCAGGAATGTCGCTTCCCATGCAGATGAAACGCTTGATCCGTGGGAGCTTTCCCCTCATGCCGTTCACGACTTCCGTAAAGGAAGGATCGAAAATAAAATTCTCCGCGTCGCAGAAATTGACGAGATCGACGATTTCACCGGGCGAGAGCCGGTAATTAAGGGGAATGCCCAGCACCCCTATTTTTCCGAGAGCGGTGTAGGTCTCGACAATCTCAACCCGGTTATAGGAAAGAAAGGCCGTCACGTCCCCCTTTTTTATGCCCAGCGACAGAAGCCCGTGGGCAAGCGCGTTGGCCCGCTCGTTGAATTGCCGGTACGTAAGGTGTTTTCCCGTGGTGACACAGTAGAATGCCTCACGGTTCGCGTATCGCGTTGCAGCCACCTTTGCATAATTACCTATTACAAAGCTGCCTGTTGCCCTCTGGTTCATGGTACCCTACTCTTTTTTTGCTTGCCTGGGAAGCCACAGCTCCTTGGCAGGCAGCATCATGCTATCTTGTTAAAGAATAAGGGGGCCGATGCAAAAGGCTCCGGAAATGCTGTAGGCGACTTCACTCCGAGGAGCACCACCTTTTTCTTCGCCACCGCCACAACCGGCAAATAGAGCGATGATCGAGAGAATAATGATTGACCGAATGATTCTCAAGGAATTGGCTTTATTTATAATAAACCTCCTCAAGAATTAGATATTACTATCATAGGTGAAATTGAATTATTTATCAATGGGCGTGAGAAGTTTATGTCGCGACTCTTTGATAATGTCCCCTACCAGACTCAATAGAAATGTCCCCTATGCGAGAATTTGATAAGGGAGGCCTCATGAGGAGGTCTTGAGAATGGAGGACATACGCATGAGTGAGAAGTAGCGGAAGCGATTGGGGATCATGGAGCGGGTGGCGGCGGGAGAGCTTAAGTTGACTGATGCAGCGAAGATCCTGGGTATGAGCTATCGGCAGAGCAAACGGATAAGCTCACGGCATAAGCTGGAAGGGGACATTGGTTTGGTTCACCGGGGCAGGGGGAGAAAATCGAACCATGGTTATCAGCAGGAAGTGAGGAATAGGGTGCTTGGCTTGTATCAGGAGACGTATGCGGGTTTTGGACCGACGTTATTATTTGCGGACTATCTCGAGGAGAAGCATGGGCTTGCGATAGACCACGAGACCATCCGGCGCTGGCTCCTCGAGAATGGCCTCAGGCAGAAGGTTCGCCGGAAGGCGAAGCATAGGAAAAGACGGAAGCGTAAAGAGCATTTCGGGGCAATGGTGCAATTGAATGGGAGTTTCCACGAATGGTTCTCCGGGCAAGGAGCACGCTGTTGTTTGATAGTCATGGTTGATGATGCAACCGGATACACCATGGCCTTATTGCCCATACTCGTTATGACTATCAATACTTATATGCAATAGGGATCAAGTGCACAAAAAGAATCTTGCAGCTAGCTATTGACATTAGAGACTATGCAATTATATAGTATATTCAGAACTGAATTGTATTTTTGAGATGCAATCGGGGAATTTGAATTGTGCATCTAAGAACATGGATTAATCGAAGAGACACAAATTCTCTTCCCGTTTTTTTCTCTTAAGATTTCACCCCGCCTCATTCTATTCACGTTATGTTGTTAACAGGACTGGCACGCGCAATTTCCTGATGCCAGGGAGGTAAACATATGACTCGGGAAGGGATTGTATGCAGGTCGAGATTTTCTCTCTCTGCGTCTCAATTCTCCACAGCTTGCTGCGAGAGGTAACCCCATGTTGATACCCCTCAGTGCGATGCTGTGTATGTCATTGCATCATAACTATTTTAAGAAAGAAACAAGTCAAGTGGGAGGGAAGAAAGGTGAGTAAAAGATTGAGATTAAAACTCAATAAAGGGAGGCGTCTATGAAAAAGAATCTTTACACAATCATGGTATGCATCCTGGCAGTAGGTCTCATTTCAGGGTGCAGCAAAACTTTTAACAAGACCTTCGACAGTTCAAGTAAGGATGCTGCCTGGTCAGTCCAGCAGACAAAGGATGGCGGGTACATCCTGGCTGGAACTACTGGGTGGATTATGGCTGGCTCTACTGATGTCTGGCTGATCAAGACCGATGCATACGGGAACAAAGTCTGGGAAACAACCTTCGGTGGAAGTAACTACGACGAGGCCCGTGCCGTGCAGCAGACGAACGACGGCGGGTACATTCTGGCTGGAATGACTGAATCATTTGGGGCTGGCGGTGATGATGTCTGGCTCATCAAGACCGATGCGAACGGGAACGAAGTCTGGGACAAGACCTTCGGAGGAATTTTCGACCAATGGGCCCGTGCTATGCAGCAGACGAGCGACGGCGGGTACATCCTGGCTGGATATACTGATATTGGAGCTGACTACTGGGATGCCTGGCTCATCAAGACCGATGCGGACGGGAACAAAGTCTGGGACACAACCTTCGGAGGAAGTAGCTACGACGAGGCCTATGCCGTGCAACAGACGAACGACGGCGGGTACATCCTGGCTGGATATACTCAATCATTTGGGGCCGGCAATGGTGATGCCTGGCTGATCAAGACCGATGCGAACGGGAACAAAGTCTGGGACACAACCTTCGGGGGAAGTCAAGAAGACGGTGCTGATTCCGTGCAGCAGACGAGCGACGGCGGGTACATCCTGGCTGGATTTACTTGGTCATTTGGGGCTGGCAAATGTGATGCCTGGCTGATCAAGACTGATGCGGACGGGAACAAAGTCTGGGACAAGACCTTCGGGGGAAGTATCGAAGAAGGTGCCTGGGCCGTGCAGCGAACGAGCGACGGCGGGTATATCCTTGTTGGAGAGAAGTTTATTATTAATAAACTTCCCTGGCTGATCAAGACCGATGCGGACGGGAACAAAGTCTGGGACAAGACCTTTGGCAGTATACTGAAATCAGATGTACTCTGTTCAGTCCAACAGACAAGTGATGGGGGATATATCCTGGCTGGATATATTCAATCATTTGGGGCTGGCAATGGTGATGCCTGGCTGATCAAGACCGATGCATACGGGAATGCCCCGCCCATACCGATATCGGGATAAGAGTTGCTAATTTCTCAATAATGGGAGGTGTCTATGAAAAAGAACATTTCCATTATCATGAGTTGCATCCTGGCAGTAGGTCTCATTTCGGGGTGCAGCAAAACGTGGACCAAGATATACGGCGGTTCAAGTGATGATGCTTTCTTTTCAGTCCAGCAGACGATGGATGGGGGGTACATCCTGGCTGGACTAACCTATTCATACGGTGCAGGCCTTGGGGATTTCTGGCTCATCAAGACCAATGCGAACGGGATCAAGCAATGGAACAAGACCTTCGGCGGTTCAAGTGAAGATTGGGCCTACTCAGTCCAGCAGACGAAGGATGGGGGATTCATCCTGGCTGGAGTAACCTATTCATACGGTGCTGGCTCTTATGATGCCTGGCTCATCAAGACCGATACCAATGGCGAGACATGTGATTATAGTAGTGATGGTAATTGCTATGAGAATGAATCAAAATGGGTCAAGACCTTCGGCGGTTCAGATTGGGAAGATTATGATGTCGCCTACTCAGTCCAGGAGACAAGTGATGGGGGATACATCCTGGCTGGAGAAACCACTTCATACGGTGCTGGCTCTTATGATGCCTGGTTCATCAAGACAGATGCGAAAGGGAATGAGCAATGGGATAAGACCTTCGGCGGTTCAGATTGGGATGTCGCCTACTCAGTCCAGGAGACAAGCGATGGGGGATACATCCTGGCTGGAGGTATTGATTATTACGGTGTTGCCCATTATGCTGTCGGGCTCATCAAGACCGATGCGAACGGGAAAGAGCAATGGAACAAGACCTTCGGCGATGGATGTGATAATGAAGCCTACTCAGTCCAGGAGACAAGTGATGGGGGATACATCCTAGCTGGAAAGACCTGTACATACCAAGGTGCTTGGATCATAAAGACTGATGCTTCTGGCGAGACATGTGATTATAGTTTCCCTGGTGATTGCTATGAGAATGAATCAAAATGGGTCAAGATCTTTTTTCGCGGTATAGGTGATAGTGAAGCCTGGTCAGTCCAGCAGACAAAGGATGGGGGATACATCCTGGCTGGATATACCAAGTCATATGGTGCTGGCTCATACGATGCCTGGTTCATCAAGACCGATGCTAAGGGCAATGCCCCACCCACTCCGACACCATAAAAATTATTAGATCTACATGAAACAATCAGTAAGGGGATGGCCCAATATGGCGTCCCCTTTTGTTTATGAATAAATCACTGAAGACCCAATCCAGTTGATGAATATGTATGTAGAGATGAAGTATATAATCCTTCTCTTTGCTGTTTGAAAAGCCCCCCTTTTGTAAACAGGGTAATTCCTTATCTTACCTTATTTTACCCCGGTTCCTGATTTTTTACCGGTTATTTCGGTTGTGTGATCATTGGAGCCGTAAACAATGTTTTTGTATCGTCCCTTGCGATTTCTTTGGCGGGGTAAACTGCAACAGATAGACTTTACATTGAAGATGAGGTAGCGGTCAGGAAGACGGAGGATCTTCTGGCGGCATAGTGCCTATATTGGAGATGCTATTTTACAGACAAATGGAGACTTGACTTTGCTGATAGCTATTGACATTAGAGACTATGCAATTATATAGTATATTCAGAACTGAATTGTATTTTTGAGATGCAATCGGGGAATTTGAATTGTGCATCTAAGAACATGGATTAATCGAAGAGACACAAATTCTCTTCCCGTTTTTTTCTCTTAAGATTTCACCCCGCCTCATTCTATTCACGTTATGTTGTTAACAGGACTGGCACGCGCAATTTCCTGATGCCAGGGAGGTAAACATATGACTCGGGAAGGGATTGTATGCAGGTCGAGATTTTCTCTCTCTGCGTCTCAATTCTCCACAGTGTGCTGCAAGATGTAACCCCATGTTGATACCCCTCAGTGAGATGCTGTGTATGTCATTGCATCATAACGATTTTAAGAAAGAAACAAGTCAAGTGGGAGGGAAGAAAGATGAGTAAAAGATCGAGTTTAAAACTCAACAAAGGGAGGTGTCTATGAAAAAGAATCTTTACATAATCATGGTATGCATCCTGGCAGTAGGTCTCATTTCAGGGTGCAGCAAAACCTGGAACAAAACCTTCGGCGGAAGTAGCGACGACTATGCTTATGTCGTGCAACAGACGAGCGACGGCGGGTACATACTGGCTGGAGCAACTGAATCTTTTGGGGCTGGCAATTGGGATGCCTGGCTCATCAAGACCGATGCGGACGGGAACAAAGTCTGGGATAAAACCTTCGGCGGAAGTAGCGACGACTTTTCCGGTGCCGTGCAGCAGACGAGCGACGGCGGGTACATCCTGGCTGGAGAAACTCTTTCATTTGGGACTGGCCCTTTTTATGATGCCTGGCTGATCAAGACCGATGCGAATGGGAACAAAGTCTGGGACAAAACTTTCGGTGGTACATTTGATGATGAGGGCCGCTCTGTTAAGCAGACGAGCGACGGCGGATACATCCTGGCTGGAGAAACTCTTTCATTTGGGGCTGGCTCCTGGGATGCCTGGCTCATCAAGACCGATGCGGACGGGAACAAAGTCTGGGATAAAACTTTCGGCGGAAGTAGCGACGACTATGCCTTAGCTATGCAGCAAACGAACGACGGCGGGTACATCCTGGCTGGATATACCAATTCATATGGTGCTGGCTCATATGATGCCTGGCTGATCAAGACCGATGCGGACGGGAACAAAGTCTGGGATAAAACATTCGGAGGAAGTAACGACGACTTTTCTGGTGCCGTGCAGCAGACGAGCGACGGCGGCTACATCCTGGTTGGATATACTGAATCTTTTGGGGCTGGCAATTGGGATGTCTGGCTGATCAAGACCGATGCGGACGGGAACAAAGTCTGGGATAAAACATTCGGAGGAAGTAGCGACGACTGGGCCTTGGCCATGCAGCAGACGAGCGACGGTGGGTATATCCTAGCTGGAGGAACTCTTTCATTTGGGGCTGGCTCCTGGGATGCCTGGCTCATCAAGACTGATGCGGACGGGAACAAAGTCTGGGACAAAACCTTCGTAGGAAGTAACGACGACTATGCCTGGGCCGTGCAGCAGACGAGTGATGGTGGCTACATTCTGGCTGCATCTACTCATTCGTTTGGGGCTGGCAATTGGGATGCCTGGCTCATCAAGACCAATGCCTGTGGAAATGCCCCTCGCAAACCGACACCTTAAAAATTATCAGATTTGCATAAAACAATCAGTGAGGGGATGGCCCAGCATGGCATCCCCTTTTGTTTATGAAAATCCCACAGAATACCCAATTCTTTGGATGGAGATGAATGTAGAGCTGAGGAATATAATCATCTTTGCTCCTGTTTTAAAAGCACCCATTTTGTAAACGGGGTAATTCATTATCTCACCTCATTTTACCCCGGTTCCTTATTTTTCCCCGGTTATTTCGATTGTATGATCATTGGAGCCGTAAACAATGTTATCGTTACGTCCCTTGCGGTTTCTCTGACGGGGTATACTGCAACAGATAGATTTTACATTGAAGATGAGAGCAGAAGACCTTTTTAATTCATCTCCCATCAACATCCTACCAGGTTCCAGTTCTTGGATGACTGTTACACAACGCTCACACCAGTCGGAGGTGCAGACGGCTGTACAGGGCCATTGCCGTCGGCATCAAGCTTGAGGAGGTCATAATCACTCCCTCCATGGTTGGTGAGCCCGGGGATGTCGGTCGAATCCGAGTACCCGGCGACGATGTACCCGCCGTCGCCCGTCTGCTGGATGGACGGGGGGTGATCATAATCTCAGCCGCCTTCCCCTGTCGCCCTCTTTGAGTCCAAGGGTGGAACGAGGTGGATCCGCTTTTCAACAAGCACCCCTTTACTGAAGCATCCCACATGGTCAATTTCAGCGCTGGTGGATCATGCGTATTTCCTGTATGACAGGATATTTAATAAGGAAGGATTGATGAGGTCGCGCAGTCTGACATCTGATGCCCTGCTCCTGCTCACCGCTGTGATCTGGGGCTTTGCCTTCGTAGCCCAGCGCGTCGGCATGGAGTACGTGGGGCCGTTTCTCTTCAACGGCGTGCGCTTCGCCCTGGGCGGTCTGACCCTGGTACCGTTCCTGCTGCAGGATAAACCCGGTTCACCAGCAGATCCCATTCCCGGGAAAAAGATGGTCCTCTTTGGCGGCCTCGCCGCCGGTCTCGCCCTCTTCCTCGGCGCCTCCCTCCAGCAGGTCGGCATCGTGTATACCACGGCGGGCAAGGCCGGGTTCATCACCGGATTGTACGTCATCCTCGTCCCCATCATCAGCCTTTTCTGGGGTCACCGCATCCAAAGCGGAACCTGGGTCGGCGTGGGTTGCGCCACGGTGGGGCTCTACCTCCTCAGCATCAAGACCGGCTTCGTCATCGCACGCGGCGACTTCCTCATGCTCCTGAGCGCTGTCTGCTGGGCCTGCCATGTGCATGTCATCGGCCTGTTCTCCGCCAGGATCGGTCCATTGAGACTGGCCTTCATCCAGTACATGGTCTGCGCGGTATTGAGCCTGGTTATCGCCCTCGTCTCCGAAAACATCACCACCCAAGGCCTTTTAGGCGCCGCCATCCCCATCCTCTACGGCGGCATCCTCTCGGTCGGCGTCGCCTACACCCTGCAGGTCGTGGCGCAGCAGAAGGCGCATCCGGCGCATGCGGCCATCATCCTGAGTCTCGAGACCGTGTTCGCCGCGTTTGGCGGTTGGATCATCCTGGGCGAGGTCCTGAGCCTCCGCGGCCTCATCGGCTGCGGCTTCATGCTCGTTGGCATGATCATCTCCCAGCTCAAATGGTGAGGTTTCTGGAGGATCATTTGAGGGGAATCCAATTTGACATGAACCTCATTATCTCATATGATGCCATAAAGGGTTGCTCAGGGCTCATTTCTCCACAGCTCATAACCGTTTTAACTGGTGCCGCCCTGAACACTGTCATGAGAGGGGGAGAGACGCGAAAATGATCTACAACAACCGAACAGCACACCCTGGTCAGATAGAGTTGGCAAAGGTATTCACCTCTGTTAGGCTCCTGGGACCGCCCATGAGCGATCAGCTCGTAGAGTTAATCTGCCACCTCTTCAGCCCGGAGGAGGCCCTGGTTGCGAAGCACCTGCCCTTCTACCTGCCCAAGCCTCTTGAAAAGATCGCCCGTAAAGCAAGGAGGAATCCAGGGGAGATCAGGGAAATTCTGGAAATCATGGCAAAGCGGAGGGTGATCCTCAGCTCGGAAAAGGGGTACTCTTTGCTGCCGCTTATCCCTGGCATGTTCGAGTACATGCTCATGGACGGGAGGGATTCTCCCTGGCACAGGCAGTATGCACAACTCATCAATGGGCTTTATGCGACCGGATATACGAGCCAATACAATACCAGGCCATCTTCGCTCATCCGCAACATCCCGGTGGAGACCACCGTGGAAAGCGAAAGCCGCGTGGTTGACGCTGATCTCATGTCGGAGATGATTGAGGCGCACGACAAACTCGCCGTGCTCAATGTCTGCCAGTGCAGACAGTCCCTGGTGTTCACGGATCACGAGTGCAGAAGGTCACACCCGCAGGATGGCTGCCTCGTTTTCGGCAACCCTGCTCAATCTGTTGTAGAAACCGGCAGCGGTCGATTCATCAGCAGAGAGGAGATGCGGGACATTGTGCAGGATCGGTGGGAGAAGAACCTCGTCTTCATGTCGGGAAACATCGAGCCATCGAGCCCTAATGCCATCTGTACATGCTGCGACTGCTGCTGCCACTACATCGAGTCCATCAATCATTTCGAGGGCCGCGCTTCCCTTGCCCCTCCTCACTTTCTCGCTGCGGTTAACGAGACTATGTGCAATGCCTGCGGGAAGTGCTCGAAGGTCTGCAACACCCATGCTCATACCGTCCAAGACAAGCAGCACATCTTCGATGCCGGGAAATGCATTGGCTGCGGCCTATGCGTGAGGTCGTGCACTCAAAATGCCATTTGCATGGCAGAGAATCCCGATTACCGACCGCCATCAAAGAACTGGCTCCGATTCGGTCTGAGGATGCTGCCGGGAAGCATCCTGTCCTCTCTCAGGGTTGCGATTTCCAGATAAGCATCTCCGCGTAAAGAGCAGCTATGTGAGCCGCTCGACAAGTTAGCTAAACCAGTATGAGAAGGGATGGTTGTCAGATCAGAGCATAGCCAATACAAATAATTGCCCATTATCTTCACAAAAAAATTCGAGACTGACACCGGAACCGGCGGTCTCGGACAAGAGTTCAAATTATAGTTCCAGCCGTCAGGGTTATGCCAGTGCTTGCTGCTATTTACTGGGGGCACGGATAGCCCGTGCAAGGCTTCAATGTCTGTGGCGATAATGGCGGCAGGGAGGCATTGCCATTTACTGTTACCAACCTGATCGCTTTAATACCCGGGTATTGCGTGCTTTTCACAGTGATCGACCACTGCAACATTATTGGTTGGGGAGTCAAAATACAGCCGTTGTATTCACCCTTGCCGTTGCTGCCTATGGGATAATTCTTGACGCACGTAGACTCTCCCGTCATAGGATTGTTGGTTATAATGTCGACGCTGGAGCCTACAAAGCCGGCATAGGTCCATTTGATCGCCACTGAGCCCCAATTGATCCCTAGATTGTCGGCAGAGGGTTCCACAATGGTCAGTGTGCTGTTTTCGATGCGGACAGTTGTCTCGGAATGGTTCTTTTGGTTCTTTGAACTTTGGACTCTTACCGTATAGGTTCCGGGGCTGAAGTTGTACGGGACGTTCCAGCCCGCCCAATTATTGGACCAGCCGGAAATGACGGTCGCGACCTGCAGAGAGCCGCTCCATAACGTTACATCAGCCGGGAAATTCACAAAGCCCGGCCATACCCACTGGACCTTGACGGTAGTCCCGGTATACCAACTTCCCGCGGGCATGGTTGTCACGTTGGTGATCTGGCCGTCATTCACGGGGCCAAGGTATGCCGGTAAGTTGCCGATGGGGGCGCCCGACTTTGGCACTGCTACACCCGCTGCGTAGGCTGCGCACGGCAGCAGCATCAGGCAGAATATCAACAGCAAGACGTTAAGCGAGGTTATACGTCTGATATTCATGTGCGTTCCTCCTTCACACTTTCATATTCTCTCTCATAAAAAAGACCTTCTTAACAGGTCAAGCGTAAGGGATTAGTCCTTTTGTGTCAAGACAATCCGACTTCGAGACTATATGTTGCCTGACCTCCGCAATTGACAAATCATCCAGTAAAGGCGAAGTGAATTGTCAATTGCCGAGGCCAAGCACCGTTAATTTCACCCCGCAAACCTATGTCCCTTTTCTCTGGCCAACCGTTCTCCGCGCCGGACGGCTATGCTGATGGCTGAGGGCGTGAAACCAATCACGTGCGCCACCTCCACGGCCTTCATCTGCCACCCTATTCTTCTCTCCCCACCATGGGGAGAGAGGGCCTATCTTCTGATTTATCAACGGCCTGCCTGTTTCACTATCTTTACCGGCACAACCTTGAGGGCCGGCATCCTTGCCTGCGGGTCGAGCGGTACCGAGCTCATCAGGGCATTGAAGTTGGGGCGATCGAAATGGTTCGGGGCAAACAGATATCCCGGCAGAACGCTCTCGCTTACCTTGAACAGCGCCTCCACCGCACCAAAGGGACTTATGATCCTCACCCAGTCACCCTGGGACAGTCCTTCCTTTTGTGCATCCGCAGGGTGCATCTCCACGTAGGATTCTGATACGATCCTGAGGAGCTTTGCCGAACGCCTGGACATCTCTCCGGTATTGAAATGCTCAATGATGCGCCCGGTGATGAGGACATATGGATAGTCCGGCGTTGCCTCTATGATCTGTTCCGGCAATCGCACCGGTATAAAGCGCGCCCTCTGATCGCGAAAGGCAAATCCATTTTCATAGAGCCTTGGCGTCCCTGTGTGGGCCTCATCGTAACAGGGCCAGAAGATACCATGGGATGTCTTGAGGCGCTCATGTGTTATCCCGGCGAATATCGGTGCGACCTGCCGGATCTCTTCCCAGATATCATGCGAAGAACCATACTCCCAATCATAGCCCATGCGCCTGGCGATCTCCTGCAGGATCCACCAGTCCGGCCTGGCTTCACCCTTGGCATTGACCCCCTTAGAGGTGAACTGGACCCGCCGGGCCGCATTGGTAAAGGTGCCTTCCTCCTCCCCGACCGTCTTTGCAGGAAAAACGATATCTGCACAATGAGCGGTATTAGTAGGAAAGATATCCTGTATGATCAGGAGGTCCAACCGCTGAAGCATCCATGCAACGAAGGTGGACTGCGGTTCGGACATACCGGGGTTTTCTCCGATCACATAGAGCGCCCGGATCTTCCCTTCAGCAATGGCATGGATCATCTCCGGTGCGGACAACCCGGGTTTTTCCGGGAGGATCGAATTCCATATCCCGCCGATATGCAACCGGGACGCCTCTTCTCCCAGATGCATCTGCCCCGGAAGCACGTTGGGCAAGGCCCCCATATCTCCCGCGCCCTGCACATTATTCTGCCCCCTGAGAGGTGAGACACCGCATCCGGGTTTCCCGATGTTGCCGGTGAGCAGGGCGAGGTTCACCAGGGCCGTGACATTATCTGTTCCATAGGCGTGCTGGGTGAGCCCCATACCCCAGATGAATACGGTTTTCCGGCCGTGTATAAGCCCGGCAACCTGTTCGAGATCCTGCCTGAGAACCCCAGACAGCCTGCAGGCAGCATCTATGTCGAACTGTTCAAGTGAATTCACATACGCCTGGTACCCGATGGTATGTTGTTTACAGAACAACTCGTCATGGTAGCCCTTATCATACATGATCTTCGCCAGGGCATTTATCCAGTGCAGATCAGTCCCCGGTCGGGGGTGGAGAGACACCTTGGCAAAGCCGACAAGGTCTGTGGCGCGCGGGTCGGCCAAGATGAGATTTATCTGCCCCTCTTTTGCCCGGTGCATCAGTTTCATCCAGATGACGGGGTATGTGGCTGATGTATGGGCACCAACCACGATAACGGTTTCCATGAGAGCAAAGTCTTCCAGAAAGGTGCTGACCGCGCCGAACCCGAGCTGTTTACGCAGTGCCACTTCCGATGGCCCATGGCAGAGCCGGGCGCAGTTGTCCACATTGTTGCTTCCGATCACCATGCGCTGAAATTTCTGGGAGAGGTAGGCCGCTTCGTTCAGGATCTTTCCCGAGCACAGCATCCCAACACTTTCAGGCCCATGTCTCTTTTTGATCTCTTGCAGTCTTACAGCCGCCGCTTCAAGGGCCTCGTCCCATGATACCGCCTCCAACCTGTCCGCCTTCCGGAGCAGCGGTTGGACAAGACGGTCCTGACTCCCTATCATCTCATGCAGGGTGGCCCCTTTGACGCAGAGATACTTGCCGTTGAGATCAGGATTCCGGCCCGAAGCGATCGTCTTTTCCGGCTCGCCCTTCTCGTTCAGGACAAGCTCAAGATTGCAGCCGACCCCGCAATACGAGCATACAATGGGAATCATATCTGCCATGGCGCCCCTTCCTTTTATGCATGCAACCGCGTTTGCATATCTCCCGATTTCATAGGAAAAACCATCGGTTTCTCCTCTAAAATAGATAAGCTCTCAGATTCGCGGTCAAGGTAACAGATGTGGCAGGTCTTGACGGGCTGTTGCCCAAATGCCAGGCTCCACGGAATACCAAAGAAAGAGATGCTTCACTACGTTCAGAATGAAAGCTTTTTCAAAGAGTTACCTATGTCAACCTGAGCACAGCGAAAGGTCTCATGCCCCTTTGGTGTCAGGTCCGGTCAATGGACAAAAATGTGCTCACTATGCAACTTTATCAATTGTCCGGGCCTGACCCCTAGTTCCATGATGTATGAACTATGCAAAGTGGTCACATGGACAAGCCTATAGCTTCGCCTATGCATGCAATTTTAATCTTATTAAAATATATTGACCTTATAAATAGGTCATATGACCTACATTGGAGGTCGCTTATATGCTCGAGGCTTTATTCGGATCAATAAACAGAGAACGGGTTCTTCTTTTTTTGCATGCCGGAAACCAAGGGTATGCAAGAGAAATTGCACGGTTCTTCAAGACCGATCTCGACCCGATCCAGAAGCAGCTTGAAAGACTAGAATTCGGTGGTGTCATCTACAGCAGGAATGCTGGCAAAACGAAGGTGTATTCCCTCAATCCCCGGTATCCTTCTTTTCTCATGGAACTAATTCATCCTTGATTGTATCCGGGGGTAAAGTAGACAAATATTTTAAAAATAGATTAAATTTATCTTCGACATCCCTGCTTATCATATTCGGAATAAAGGCAAGAGCCATTAAACATACCTTGGAAGATGTTTTGAAACAATCTTCTGCCTCCAAACCCACCGCTATTCCATAAATCGGATTAATGGCCAGATCCTCGTTCTCATTCGGCATTGCCACCTTGAGTGAGAGTGTATACCTCTTGAACAGATTCAGGTTCTCATCATATTTTAAGCGGATCAATGCACCGGTGCGGTTTATGTTAATAAGCTGAGCTTTTAGTACTGTGTCTTCACAGTTAATTGTCAAGTTGTGAACAGGCAATAAGTTATAACGTTCTTCTTTTTGCATTTCAGCGATGTTCCATAATTTTCTAATCTTATCTTCCAATTCCGCAGATGTGAATGGCTTAATAATATAGTCACTAACCCCATTCTGAATGGCTGTCATGATGAAATCCCTTTCACCATATGCTGTCATCATAATAAAGGGGATATTGAACCATTCCTTATTATTTCTTACAGAATATAATAATTCCTCCCCGCTTAGGTTTGGCATATTCCAATCCGAGATTATCATATTGATCTTATTGAGCTGCAAAATTTTCATAGCCTCGGTGCCATCTGAAGCTTCAAAAATGTTCGTTGCACCAATCTCGTTCTCAAGAACTGTTCTAACCTTGGTCCGTACAACTCTCGAATCATCTACGATGAGAAATTGAGCATTATGCATTTGGGTCTGCCTCCGTTGCTTCTTTAATTAATTGGTATCGGAAAGTTAAAATATAATTGTTAACAATGAACATCAGTTAAGAATGGTTCATGACAACTTTAGCACAAGAAGTACAGGTTCCGTGTCAGGAAACACAGGTTTAGACCATACGGTGCCTGGCCTCGGCAATTGATAATTCACTACGCCTTTACTGGATGATTTGTCAATTGCCGAGGCCAAGCACCGTTAATTTACAGGCCGAGGGTTCAAATCCCTTCATCTCCACCATCATAAATACTTATTGTCGTAATTACTGCCCGTATTTCTGCTCCATCTCCTTGAAAAACTCGGCGACCAGACTATAGACCTGTTTTTTCCGACGGTCATAGGTGAGTAGTCCCTTGAGGTTCATGTTGGGGATGGGGGCATGCGGCCGCTTATCGTCACGGAAGTCGGCGAAGACCCAGGGCATTACCCCGACAACATATGGCTTGCTCTTGAGGATCGGGAGCTGGACCCGGTAGATGTTGAGCTGGAAATTTTCAGAGTAGTCGCGGGAATTTCCATAACCGACCGGGTATGTCTTGTCTCCGGGAGCCAATCCCATGACCGAGCTTCCTCCCATCTCGGAGATGATGACGGGTTTGTCAGGCCATTTCATATGTATCTTTTCAAGCAGTCCATCCAGCTCCTCAGGCTTGCGGAAATACCAGCCCAGATACTGGTTCACATAGAGCACGTCGGAGAGGCCAGCTGAAATTTCGAAGGTTGGCGTGAATCCATAGGGGATAACGAAGATGGCGAAGGTTACCGGCCTTGAGGGGTCGAACCATTTGGCCGTGCGGTAGAGCCTCTGATAGAGCCGGCGGATCGAGGGGAAAAAAGTGAAACACTCATCGCCTATGGCCCACATCACTACAGCCGGGTGGTTCCGGTCGCGCTCGATCATTTCTATCAACTCGCGGCCGGCCTCTACATAGAGCCTGTTCTTCTCTGCGTAGCGGAGGCTCTTTCTGCTCCAGGCCACCTGGTAAAGCGGGATCTCGGTCTCGATCAAAATGCCCTCGCGGTCGCAGGCGTCCAGCCAGCGAGGGTCGTCCGGGTAATGTGCTGTCCGCACATAGTTTGCATGCAGGTCATGAAGCAAGGAGATGTCTTCGGCAATCCGGGCATCAGCCTGGACCGCGCCTGTCTTTGGGTCGTCTTCATGGCGGTTGATTCCGTGCACATAAAACTTCTTCCCGTTAAAAAACAACTCCGTGCCACGGAATTCGAACTTGCGGAAGCCTATCTCGAGGGACTGGAGTTCGCGAGCATCGGGAGAGTCTGCACTGATTTCTAGACGGTATCGGTTGCCGGGAGTTCTAGGCGACCAGGGTTGAATTCCTGCAAGCCGGTCCTGGAAACGGAACACGGCCATGCCATGAGCGGACACGCTTACCCGTGCTTGGGCAAGGTTCTTAAGCTCCCGGCCGTCAAGAGAGGTCATCCGGATATTGACCTTGGCAATGCTCGGCGCCGGTCTATGGTTGTAGAGCACACAAGCCCCGCTGATCCGGCCTTCGTGGTCAGTGTCCACGACCAGTTTGGCCACGGTGGTTGCCGGGCCGCTTTCGAGCATGACCAGCCGGTTGATCCCGCCATAAGGCCAGAATCCGAGAGGTCTGTCAGGACGGATCATTGGCGGAAGCGTCTCATAGTCTCGGCGGTTGTCCACGCGGACGGCTAGTGTATTCTCTCCGCCGAAGTTGAGCAGGTCCGTTACATCTATACACCACTGGGTGAATCCCCCCGAGTGAGAGCCGATCAGCCTGCCGTTCAGGTATACGTCGCCCTTGTAGGCCACGCCGTCAAGCACAAGCCGGGTGAAGCGGCCCTTAAACGCCCCCGGCACCTTGAGCCTGCGGCGGTACCAGCCCGCGCCAACGTAGTCGAGCCATTCGGGTTTTTGAACGTTCCAGCACCCCGGCACCGGATGATCATACCATTGCCGGTCGTCGAATTCCGGTGCATGCCAGCTCTGTGTTAGACCCTTATCGAGCGGATCGCGCTCGAACTTCCAGGTGCCGGAAAGGTCGAGACGCAGGTGATCGGTTGCCTGAAACCGTGTGAAATATGGCATACCGTTTTCCATCAGCACGGGCACGCCGTCAATGTTCCGAATGTCAATGCCTTCGCCGATTTTGCCGGAACACCCCGCCGCAATCACGGCCAGTACTGTCGCGATCATCAGAATGCATAATACTGATCTTTTCATCCGGTCCCTCTCTGCTTCTTCGTATTAGTAGTATTTAGTAGGGACGTTCATTATATTATTATTTTTATGCTGATGATAGGATCATGAAACCATGCTCCTTTACCAAGCATGCCCCCCTCTTCACCGCTACACTCACAGCCGGTTGCGACAATCCCAATTCCTCCGCCAAAACCATCCCGTTCTCCCCGAGTTCGCGTATCGCCCAATAGCAATACAAGCTGCGCGCCTTCACTGCCTGGCGGTCCTTCCCCCGCATATGCACAATGCCGGGATCGACCCCCAAAACCTCCCCCACTCTTTGCTTCAAACGCTCGCGATCATAACCCTGCGCCTTAAGGGCCAAACCGCGTTCCAAATGCTCATCGGCCTCGCGTAGCACCCGCGCTACAAAGGCACTGTCACCCAGGATCTGTTCATCGCCCTTCACCTGAGCCCCTGTCTTGCGCAAACCCCTGATCGCCGACCAACCGCCCGCGCTGCGCACAATCCCCCCCCCAATGAGATCATCCCGGCGCCCTTGGGCGATACCTCGTTCAACGTACTGGCGGTAACGGCGCCGGGCTACACTCAAACGCTCGCCAAAGAGGGCCAGAATGGCATCG
>Ga0315274_10005718_pt1 | contig 18166 bp, 19 predicted proteins | sample YL17G02_20_MG_FD_203700 | JGI IMG/M metagenome (GOLD analysis project Ga0315274, IMG submission 203700) | Sediment microbial communities from Yellowstone Lake, YNP, Wyoming, USA - YL17G02_20 | ecosystem: Environmental > Aquatic > Freshwater > Lake > Sediment | place: USA: Wyoming | collected...
GTAGAGGGCCTGGTAGGTCTCCGAGTCCGCGCCGGGCTGGTGCTCACGGGAGATGCGCGCCAGTTTTTGCGCGCCCGTTGCCAGGTCCGGGAAGAGACCGGCGCCAACCCCGGCGCAGATGGCCGCGCCCAGGGCGGAGGCCTCCACCGAGGCGCTGACGCGCACCCGGCATCCCATCACCTCGCTGACGATCCCCGTCCAGGCGGCGCAACGGGTGATCCCACCGCCCAGCCAGAGTTCCGCGAGAGTCCCGCCGGAAACCTGCAGCACCTGTTCGACATTGGCGCGTACGGCGTAGGCCATCCCTTCCAGAAGCGCCCGCGCCACGTCCGCCCTGCCTGCCTGGCCGTCGCGCGCCATGATGGACGAGAAGGTGAGGGTGTCCACTGGCGGTTCCAAGGCGGAGGCATTGAAGACCGCCGCGCCGATGGTCGAGAGCATCCCGTGCGCGCCGGGCGGCGAGGCCTCGGCCTCGGCGCACAGCATGGCAACCGGTTCCGGCGCGCTGGTGTGGATCATGCGGGCGACCCACTCCAGGCTGGAGCCCATCTGCCCGGCGTTGCTTTCCAGCACATACAGGCCGGGGATAATGTGCAGGCCGGTCCAGATGCGCATCTCGCCATCCACGTCCGGTTTGGCGATGACCATCTGGACCGGGGTGGTCGTCCCGGCGATGACGGCCATCTGCCCGGCGGAGACGACGCCCGCGCCGAGCAATCCGCACTGCGTATCCGGACCTCCGACCGCCACCGGTATGCCGGGGACAAGCCCCAGGTTGGCAGCGGCTTGTTTGTTCAATTTGCCGAGGCGCGTCCCGGCAGCTTTGAGTTTAGGAAGGATGCGCTCCGGCAAGCCGGCCAACTTTAGAATCTCAGCCGACCACTTGCGAGTATGCAGGTCGAGTAGCAGGCTCTCCCCGGCCTGGGCCAGTTCGGTGGCGAACTCGCCGGTCAGCATGTAACCGGCCCAATCGCTGATGCTCAAGGCGGCGTGCGCCGACTTGAACGCCTGCGGGTGGTTCTCCCTCAGCCACATCAGCCGGGCAGCCATGAAGACCGGGTTGGGGGCGTGGCCGGTGATCTGATAGATTTCCGCGCCGTGATCCATGGCCAGCCCCATGCCCTGCTCGACGGCGCGGCCGTCCCGGTTCGGCATCGCCGCCAGGGCGTTCCCTTTGCGGTCGAGCACGGCCATCCCGTGGCGGAAACTGGTGGCGGCGACCCCGGCCACGTCCTGCTCGCCGATACCGGCCTTTTGCATCGCCTCCTGCGCCGCCTCGCCCAGGATGCGCCAGACGCCCTGTGTGTCTAAGTTGAAGGCGAAGCCGCCCACGTCCGGCGCGGGGGAATGGCTCCAGGCGCGGAAGGCGCTGACTGTCTCACCGCTCTCCACGTTGACCAGCAAACATCGCCCGCCTCCGCCGCCGATGTCGAGACCCATCAGGTATTTTGCAGTCATATCCTTGCTCCTCAGTCAGGTGACAGTTACTTTGGAAGTGACTGTCACCTGCCATACACGTATCCATTTACCCGATACCACGCCACCGCTTTGCGCAGCGCCTCGCGCGCCGGGACAAAAGTGTATCCGAGTTCGCGCGCCGCCTTGCTCGAATCGTAGTACTCCTTCTGGCGCGAGAGGCGCACCTTCTCCGGCGTGGCGGCCGGGACGTGACGTGGGTTCAGCCGCGCCAGCGCAATGTCCACGTAGGACCATGCCAGCGCGACGCCGTGCGGGATGCGCATCCGCACCTGCGGCAGCCCGGAGACCTCCGAGAGCAGGTCGAGCACCTGTTTGAGCGTCAGGTTCTCGCCGCCCAGGATGTAGCGTTCTCCGACGCACCCGCGCTCAGCAGCCAGCAGATGACCGGCGGCCACGTCGTCCACGTCCACAATGTTCATGCCGGTCTCCACGTAGGCGGGCATCTTCCCGTTGAGAAAGTCCACGATCATCTGGCCGGTGGCAGTCGGCTTGTGGTCGGCCACGCCGACCGGCGCGGCGGGATTGACGATGACCAGCGGCAATCCCTGGCGGGCAAATTCACGGGCGACTTCCTCGGCCATGAACTTGGAGCGCTTGTAATGGCCGATCTTGTCGGCCAGTGTGACGGGCGTCTCCTCGTCCGCCGGTGTGTCCCCTTTCGGGAGGCCCAGGGTAGCAATCGAACTGGTGTAAACGATGCGGCGAGTTCCGGCTTGACCGGCGACATCCAGCACGCGCCGCGTGCCTTCGACATTGGTCTGGTAGAACTCTTCCCACTCGTGGCCCCAATAACTATACAGGGCAGCGACGTGGAAGACCCACTCGCAGCCGCTCATGCCGCGACGCAAACTGTCCGCTTCTCCTAGATCACCCTCGATCCGCTCGACGGGCAGGCCGTCCAGTTGGCGGGTGTCCGTACCGGGACGCGCCAGGGCGCGCACGGTATGACCGGCTTCGATCAGTTTCCGTACGACAGCCCCGCCGACAAAGCCGGTGCCGCCGGTGACAAAGGCTTTCATATTGGCTCCTTGGACCTCACCTTTCCCCACCCCGTCCCTCCCCTTTCCTCTCCTATAAGGAGAAGAAAGGGGCAGGGTGGCCGCTTGCACCCGAAAGCGGCCAAGGCCGGGAGGGGTAGGGAGAGGTCAATCCATTTCTTTCAGCAACTCGCACAAAATATCCGCCGCACGCTGCATGGTCTCTGCTGAGACCGTGTCTGCTGTATCGTCAGGCCTGTGCCAGTGGGGCAAGATACCGGTCTGCGGGTCACGCCCGGCGATGCCGATGGCGCGGTAACCGCGCCCGCGCAGGGTGCGGACATCGTCCTCCGCCAGCATTTGCGCTGGCCGAAATTCAAGTTCCGGATGGCCTTTGGAAACACGTTCGGCGACAGCCAGCAGGTCGGTGGTGGGATGGTAGGGCGCGCAGATGCCCTGCCGCGTCAGGTAGACGATCTCGCCACTGCCCAGTCCCTCCAGGCCGATGAAAGCCGCCTCCCGCAGGTCAGGGCCGTGGCGGCGCAGCAGGTCGAGCGTCCCGGCGTGGTCGGTCTCCTCGGCGCCGTCGAAGACGAACCAGACTTCCGTGTTCTGCAATGACGCAGTCGAGAGGCGGGCAGCCACTGCCAGGGCTACGGCCACGCTGGCAGCGTTGTCGTGCGCGCCTGGGCTGTAGGGCGTGCGGTCGTCCCAGATCAAGGTAATGAATGCCCCGACTTCGTAGGCCGCCAGCGGGAGCGACAGCCACCAGGACCAGGCCGGGCCGCCGAGCATTGCCCCAACCAGGTAGAGCGCGCCCATGCAAACCGGGACGGCAAGCGTCAGCCAGGTCATCGGCTCGATGTTTCGCACAGCCAGGGATTGCCAGATCAGACGGCAGCGGTTGGTGTCCAGGTGCGCCAGGAGAACAACCTTCCGGCGCGGTTCACCCTTCGGCTTGAGTCGCGCTTCAACGTTCTGGCTGGACACCTTGGGCAGCAGCGCGACCAGTGGGTTGAAAGCCGCGTTGCGAATGGTTTGCCAGAGAAGCCAGCCTGCAACCAGGCTAAGGGTGGATGCCAGCCCGCGGGTGACGGTCCAGCCGAGGGGATAGATCACTGCCGCCAGCACCGCTATCAGGCTGATGGCAATGGGGAAGGCGTTCTGGCTCGGGACGGAGCGGAAGGAGTGTTTTTCGGGGATGAGTCCCAGGTCCGCTAGACGCTTCGCCATGTAGTCGGCAGCCGCAGCCTCGGCGGGGGTGCCGGTGCCTCGCGGGCCAATCCTCCCGGCCAGATAACGGACATCATCCAGTGGTGTGCTCATGAACTCATGGCTTGTTTGATGAGTTCAGCGCTGGTGGCCCACACCCGCCCGCGAATTTTCTTGGTTTCGCTCATGACCACTTCGAAGGCAGAGACGATGCTCTCCACTTCCTCGTCGCCGATGATGAGCGGCGGCAGCAGTTTGAGGATGTTGACGCCCGGGCCGCCGACCTGGGTCAACAAGCGATGGTCGCGCATCAGCGACATGACCACCAGTTGGGTGAAGAGGCCTTTCTCGGCCGCTTCGATTGCCGTCCAGGCGGCGCGGAGGCCCAGGGCGCTTGGCGGGCGGAACTCGATGCCGATGATCAGACCCTTGCCGCGCACGTCGGCGATCATCTCGTGGCGGTCTTTGAGAGCAGCCAGCCCGGCGAGCAGCTTCGCCCCAACTGTCGCGGCGTGTTCGACGATTTTCTCTTCGTCCATCACGTAGAGAGTGGCCAGACCGGCGGCCATGCCCATCTCGTTCTGGCCGAAGGTGGTCGAGTGCACCTGGGCGCGCTTTAGATGGCCGAAGACCTTGTTGTTGATCTCGCGGCGCATGATGACCGCGCTGACCGGGACGTACCCGCCGCCCAGCGACTTGGCGATCGTGACCATGTCCGGTTCCAGATTCCAGTGTTCGCAGCACAGGAACTTCCCGGCGCGACCCAGGCCGACCTGCACCTCGTCGCAGATGAACAGCGTGCCATACTTGCGGCACAGATGCTGGGCTTCGGGCAGGTAATTCTCCTCCGGGATGTAGACGCCCTTGCCCTGGATCGGTTCGACGATGAAGGCGGCCACGTCGCCCTTGCGCAGTTCGCGTTCGAGCGCCTCCAGGTCGTTCATCGCGACCATCGCAGCGCCGGGGATGAGCGGCTCGAAGCCCTTCTTGAAGGCTTCCCCGCCGTTGATCGAGAGCGTCCCGAGCGTCAGCCCGTGGAAGGCGTGGTCGAGGAAGACGATGCGCGGCCTTTTTGTAGCGTAACGGGCAAACTTGAGGGCGGTATCCACCGCGTCAGCGCCGGAGTTGGCGAAGAAGATCGCCTCCAGTCCCGGCGTCATGCGCTTGACCAGCTCCTCCGCCAGCAGACCGGCCAGTAGCGGACAGTCCATCTTGACCAGGTTGGGCCGCTCGAGCATGAGCGCCTCCTGCATGGCCTTTTTGATGACCGGGTGGCCGCGTCCCAGGTTGAATACACTGAATCCAGCGAGCAGGTCGAGGTAGCGGTTGCCGTCCGCATCCCACAGGTAAGCGCCTTCCCCGCGCATGTACAGCTTGTCGAAGCCGATGATCTCCTGGACGCGCGCCATGTGCGGGCTGATGAAGCGCGTGTGCAGGGAATATTGATCGGCCTGGCGGGATTCGATGAGTTGAGTGAGCGAGAAAGTCATTGTCGCACCTCCATGTCTCCCTCATCCCCGCCCCTTCTCCCGAGGGGAGAGGGCTAGGGTGAGGGAACTGTTTCCAGCCCCAATTCCTTCACCGTCTCCGGCAGGGGCAGGCCGGTGAGGGGGTCGAGCCCGAGCGTGGCGAAATACCCGGCAGCCATGGCATCCATGTCGAGGGTGCGGTTGGCGACCGGGCCGAGTTCCTGCGGCGGGGCACCGCGCTCGCGCCCCGGCAGCGGGAACTGCGCCGGTAATCCATGCCTGGCGTTGAAGGCGTGACGCATCACCTGGATGCGCCTGCCAATGCGGTAGAACTCGGCCTCGTCCACGCCCCAGCCAGTGGCGGTGTTCAGCCACGTCAGGAAGGGAGGCTGTCCCATCGCCAGGGCGAACTGGCACAGGCCGAGCGAATCGAAGGCGCGGTAAAGGGACATGGCAATGGCCTGTGTGACTCCCTTTTCGTCGTAATCGTAGCGCGCCGCCGGTTTGCGGCCAAGCAAGGCAAAATAGGGTGCAAAGGCGGCCAGGTTGGCGTTGCCGGAATTGCTGGCCGTGTGCCGTCCCGGCGCGGGATCGAGGGCGTAGCCAACCGCCACGCCAGGTTCGTAAATCCCGCGGTGCATGGCAAGCTCCTGGCCTCCGGCGTGAATGGCGGCCTGTTGGGCTTCTGGCCCCAGCCGCTCCGCCGCCCGCTGGACGCCGTCCGCCAGCCAATCGCCCAGGCCGGGCGTCCGGGCGGCGATGCGTTGGGTCAATTCCAGGATGACCTCGCCGCTCCCCCATTCCAGCGGCAGTTCAGCGGCCAGTTCGGGCGGAAGCCAGCCCTTTTCTGTACAACCTAACGCAAAGGCGACCGCCGCGCCCGCCGAGATCGAATCCAGCCCGGCCATGTTGCAGACATGGTTACAGCGCATGACCGTCGCCAAGTCGCCGTTCATCACCAGCGGCCCAAACGAAGCCAGCGTCTCGTACTCGGACTTGTGGCTTATTCCGCCATCCGGCTGGTTGACGATACCCCCGCAGGCGACCGGGCAAGAACAGCAAGCATACGGGCGGACGAGCGGGCGGACGACAGCCCGGTCGCTCAGGCCTTCGGAAAGCTCCAGTGGGAAGTCGCGGAACCCGATTCCGCTCCAGTTGCGCACCGGCGTGTCGCCCAACTCAACCAGCATCGCGGTCCCGGCGGAGGTTCCGTACCGCTTGTACGAATCCACCACCATCTCGGCCGGGCCGCCGCTGAATTGCCCGCGCAGCCTCCGGATGATGGGAAGAAGGAAGCCCATAAAAGCCGGGACGCGGGCGGACATTGTGGATGGTTTGCGCCGGAATAAGGGAAGATAGTCAGTCGAGGCATCCTTGAACGCTTTCGCGCCGGCCAGCGGCAGTCGCGACCCGCCGCGTGCCACCACTGCCTTGAGTTTTTTCGACCCCATGACCGCCCCCAGCCCGCAGCGCGCCGCCAGCCTCCCATCGTCGTTGACGATGCCGGAGATGAGCGAAAGCCTCTCGCCCGCCGGGCCGATGCAGGCGACTTTGACCTGCACGCCGATTTCTTTGTGCAGGGTTTCTTCTGTTTGGCGAACATCCAGCCCCCACAAATGGGATGCGTCCCTGATCTCGGTTTTCTCACCGTCCACAAACAGGTAGACTGGCGATTCCGCCTTCCCGCTGATAAACAGGCCGTCATAGCCCGCGCCGCGCAGCGCCGGGCCAAAATTCCCGCCGCAGTTAGCGTCTCCCCACGCGCCGGTCAGGGGCGAGCGCGCCGCCACCATGAAGCGTCCGCTGAAATGCGCGCCGGAGCCGGTCAGCAGGCCAGGGAGGAAGGCGAGAATGTTATCGGGGCCGAGCGGGTCGGCGTTGGCCGGGATGCGTTGATAGAGATAATGCACGCCCAATCCGTAACCGCCCAGGTAACGGCGGTAGATTTCCTCCGGCGGCTGCTCTACTTCGATTTGGCCGGTGGAAAGGTCCACGAAGATGATTTTGCCCCAGTAACCGTTTGGCATATTGTTCCTCTATTTCGCTTTTACTTTTGCCGCTCCCGCCGCAGGCTGGCGCGGAAGCGGTCGCCGCGGTGGATGGTCTGCGTGAAGACGACCGGTTTGTCATTGGCCAGACAGCCCAGGGTGGTGACCAGCACGATTGGCGCGCCCTCGTTGACTTTCAAGTTCTCCGCTTCGTATGCCCCGGCGACTGAAATCTCGATAGTGTCCACGGCATAGGCTGGCGCAATGCCGTAGCGCTGCTCGAGGAAACGATAGATGCTGGCGTCGGTCAAGTCGGCTTCAGCCAGGTCGGGGAAAAGTGCGTGCGGATAGAACGAGGTCTCCAGCGACATGACCACACCGGAGGCCGAGCGCATGCGCACGATGCGAATGATTCGCTCGCCAGTGGCAAGCCTCAATTGCGCCGCGACCTCGGCAGAGGCAGGGAGCACTTCTTGAGCCAGAACCCGCGCCCCTGCGCTCATGCCGGCCTGCCCCATGATCTCGGTGTAACTCATACCGGTCACCTGCACGTTCGGTAGGACAGTTTTTGGGGCGGCGACGAACGTCCCCCGGCCGCGCTGACGGATAACCAGCCCCTCGTTGGCAAGTTGGGTCAATGCCTGGCGCGCGGTCATGCGCGAGACGCCCGTCTCGGTGCAGATTTGCGCTTCGGAGGGCAGCGCGTCGCCAGGCTCGAGCTGGCCGCTCGTGATCTGCTGGCGCAGTTGTTCGCGGATTTGATAGTAAAAGGGAATGAGGCTGTTCGTGTCGAGGCGCAGAGGCATTAGAGGTCTCCGGTAAAATGTATATACATTATACCATTTTGTGGGAAGATTTCAATGCCCCTCCAGCTCAACACGATAGCGGCACAATGTCATCCCAATATAAACCTGCCGGTCAATCAATACCATCCCGCATTTTTCGAGCACGCGCTGGGAGGCGGTGTTCTCCGGGTGGGTCAGGCCGATGATCTTATCGAGGCTGCAATTCGTGAAGCCAAAGTGGAGAGCGGCCTGGGCTGCCTCGGTGGCGTAGCCGTGGCCCCAGACCTCCCGGCTCAACAGGTAAGCCACCTCGATTTCCCCGGTTTCGGGCAGGAACTCCAGCCCGTTCCATCCGACCACCTGCCCGTCCATGGGAGTGACAACCGCCCAGTGACCGTAGCCGCGTTCCTGCCAGTGGGACAGGTGATGGGCGATGTACCGGTCCACTTTTTCGCGCGGCCAGGGTGCCGTGCGGGGAAAATAGCGCAGGATGTCGGGTTCTTGCAGGATGGCAAGCAGCCTGTCGGCGTCCTCCGTCTTCCAGGGACGCAGGAGCAGGCGCGGGGCGTGGAGCGTGGAGATGTCCATGCTTGGTCCCTAAGCCTGGCTCCCCAGCTTCTGACCGAGTTGGTAGGCCTGTTCGAGCAGCTCGGGGTGCTTTTCGGCGTCGCCCACGTCCATCAGCGTTCCGTAGACCATTCCAACGATCTCGCAGCGCAGGAAACGGAACATGGTCTCGAAGGTGTGGATGGCGTTGATCCCGCCGGAGGTGTACAGGTCGGTGTCGCCGTAGGTCAGGATGATCCCGACCCGCTTGCCGTGGAATTCCTTCCAGCGTGACGCCTGGAACGCGTACCAGCGGTCTATGCACAATTTGAGTTGGGCGCTGACGGTGAACCAGTAGACCGGGCTGGCGAGGACGATGGCGTCCGCCAAGGATATTTTCGAGTAGAGCGGCTGCATATCGTCCTCGATGATGCAACTGCCTTTCTCCTGGCACTCGTCACAGGCGTCGCAGGGGCGTATATCCAGGCTGTGCAGGTAAACGCTCTCGACCTGCGCGCCGGCCTCGCGTGCGCCAGCCGCTACCCGCTCCGCCAATGTGGCGCTGTTGCCCCTCTCGCGCGGGCTGCCTTTGAGGATGAGTACTTTTTTTATCATACGTTGATCTCCTATTTTGCCACCCAGCCGCAGTCCACCAGCCAATCCGCGCCGGTGACGAAAGAAGCGCCCTCGCTGGCCAGGAAGTAGATCGGCTCGGCGATCTCCGTCGGGTCGGCCCAACGCTGGAAGGCCTGCTCGGCCTCGCGTTCCTTCTTAACCGCGTCGAAGGGGATTCCGGTGCGCTTCGACTCCAGTTCGATGTCGCCGCGCAGCATGGGGGTGTCCACCGAGCCAGGGCTGATCGAGTTGACGCGGATGTTGTAGGGGGCCAGCTCCCAGGCCAGGGCGCGCGTCATGGCGATGATCGCGCCCTTGGTCGCCCCGTACATGACGTGATCCATTTGACCGACGTGCCCCGAAACCGATCCCATGTTGACGATCACGCCGCTCCGCTGCTTCTTCATGAACGGCAGCACGTACTTGCACAGCAGGAAGTGCCCGCCCAGGTTGACATTGGTAGTGCGCTGGAACTCCTCCCAGGTGATCTGATCGAAGGGCTTGACCAGCACCACCCCGGCGTTGTTGACCAGCACGTCCACTCGCCCGTATTTTTCTCCGACTTTCTGGATGCAGTCCGCGACCTGTTTCTCATCGGATACATCGCAGACGAAGAAAGCGCATTCGCCCCCATGCCTGCTGACCTGCTCCGCGACTTTTTGCCCCTCTGGTAATATATCCAGCCCGATGACGGCGTAATCGTGTTTTGCAAATACCCGGACGCACGCCGCGCCGATTCCCCGCGCCGAGCCGGTGATGATGACGACTTTCTTGCTCATGATGCCTCCTGATACTTTCAACACAAAGGATACAACCCCCAACCCGCAGGGTGCTTCGCGAAGAACGGGGGCGGGCGGGACACGAAGGTTATAAAATGGTTTTTCCTTAGTGCTCCATCGTGTCCTTTGTGTTAAATCTTTTTCAGCCCAATCATCTCCCGCGCCTGCTGGACCGTCGCCAGCGGGCGGCCGAGGGAGCGCGCCATCTCGGCGGTTTTCTTGACCAACTCGTGCGTCCTGACCAGCTTGCCGTTGTGGTCAAAGGGATGATCCTCCGTCCCGACGCGCAAATGGTCGCCGTGGATGATAGCAGCAGCCAGGATGTCGCGCTGCCCCTGGCCCAAGGTGGTCGCGCGGTCGGCAACCAAGGTGGTCGCGTGGTCAGCGACCAAGGTGGTCGCGTGGTCAGCGACCATAATGCTGACGTTGCAGGCGCAGCCCTGCGGCATCAGTTTACGGCGGTACATGTACTCCTCGACGGTGGGCGGGCTCCACGTCCCGCCCGGCCAGCCGAAGAACAGGGTGGCCACATAGGGGGGCTTGAGCAGTTTTTTGCTGATAAGATAGTTCAAGTTCCAGACCGAGCCGGCGTGCCAGACCTCCCATTCGGGGATGACGCCATACTTCTTGCACAGGAGGCAGTACTCAACCAATTCTTCGCGCAGGTGTAAAACATTGCACTCGGTCTGGGCGAAGGCCTCGTCGTGATGGTTCAGGATGACCGAAATCATGTCCGCCTTGTTCTTGTACACTTCCATCCGCTCCGGGATGGGCAGGCTGGACATGCCGCACTGCACGATGATGTCGCAGCGGGCGCGCACAGCGGCGATGGTCTCCTTCCATTTGCCCTCGGCGTGGGTATGCAGGATGGCCGCGCCGTTCTGCTGGCAGAGCGCCGCTTCTTCGGCGATGGCTTGCGGCGTGCGCGGGTAGTCCACCTGCGGGTGCAGCCAGGAGATGTTGGGCGTGGCAGTAATGATGAGGGGTTGCATGGGGGGTTCTTTACTCGCCATGCCGCGCGTCCAGTTTTTCGCGCAGCGCCTGTACCTGTTTGCCGATGCCATACGCGACTTTCGAAAATCTGCTATTCATGGGATGTACCTCCTGGATGGATCTTAGATCGCCGTAGAAGCACTGTCACTATAGCATATTCGTGTTACGGATGCAACGGGGTAACTCCGTTGCCACGAAACTGCGGATTTTCTTAAATGCGAAGCGAGGGTTAATTTCCGGCGGCTGGCAGGACGATCTGCACGAACGCCCCCTTACCAGTCTGGCTAGAAATGGCGATCTTCCCATGCTGGGCCTCGACCAGCGCCCTGGCAATCGAAAGCCCCAGCCCGTTGCCGCGCTCTTCGCCGGACTGGCCCGGCACCTGGTAGAAGCGCTCGAAGATGTGCGGCAAGTGCTCGGGGGGAATGCCCGACCCGCTGTCTGCCACGTAAACGATCACCTCGCGCCCTCGGATATGCGCCCCCAATCGGATGTTCCCGCCGGAAGGCGTGAAGCGCAGGGCGTTATCCAGCAGGATGAGCAGCACTTGGCGCAGCCGGAGCCGGTCGCCGCGCAGCGCGCCTTGAGCCGTGTCCAGTGTCAGGGTCACACCCTTAGCGGCGGCAAGTTTCTCCATCTGACCGGCAGTCTCAGCCAGCAGGTCCGACAGCGGGACGAGGTCGGCGGCCAGGATCAGGCGGTGGGCGTCCAGGCGGGAGAGCAGGAGCAGATCCTCCACCAGGAGATTCATATAGTCACACTCATCCATGATGTCGCGCAGGGATTTCTCGCGCTCCGCGGCCGAGGGGGTACGCAGGGCGTAATCGGCGCTGGCGCGCAGGATGGTCAGCGGGGTGCGCAGCTCATGGCTGGCATTGGAGATGAACTGCTGCTGCTGATCCCAGGCGCGCTGGGCGGGCTTGATCGAACGCCCGGCCAGCCCCCAGGAGGCCAAGGCCAGGATCAGGCTGGCGGCGCTGCCCAGCAGGAGCAGCCCCGTCAGGTACTGTGCGAGCAAACGATCCTGATCGTTCAGCAGGCGGCCGACCTGCAGGACGCTCCCGCCGCCGATGCGGTAGGTCAACAGGCGCAGACAAGAGCCGTCGTCGAGGCGGACCGTACGCAGGTCCGAGCCGGTCTGCAGGGCAGCGGAGGTGGCTGCCGGGTCGTTGATGGACGGCGCGCCAGCGGCTGGCGTGCTGCCCGCCTCGGGTACCACGAAAACCGGGGCCAGGCTGCCGTCGTAGCGGTCATCTCCTTCGCCTCCGCTTGCAGATTGGCCTGCAGGAGGCTGGACGTAGCCATGCTCGCTCTCACCTTCCTCATCAGATGCGCCGTAACCACTGGAAAAAGGCGTCTGCGTGGGGCTGGAACCATCCTGCTGACCGTTGTTTTCCATCCAGGTTTGTTCGGCGGCAGCCAGTTCGGGCGGCAGGGGCAGGCCGCGCAGCCGGAATTCCGCCGCCATCTTGTATTGCAGGGCCAGGTCGGTGGAGCGCTGGATGTATAGAGTCAGCAGGCCATAGGTGCCGGCGCCGAGCAGGGCCACCAGCCCCAGGCTGGCAGCCAGGTAGAGCAAGGTCAGGCGAAAGCGCAGCGCCCTAAGCATGGGCCACGTCCAGGGAATAGCCAAAGCCGCGCCTGGTCTGGATGGGGTCTTTCATCCCCGGCAGGCGCAGCTTGGCGCGCAGGTAGGAAATATACACATCCACCATCGAGGGCTGGACATCTGTCTCGTAGGACCAGACGTAGTCGAGCAGGAACTGGCGCGAAAGCATCTGGTCAGGATGGCGCATGAGACATTCGAGCAGGTTCCACTCTGTTTTGGTCAACTCGAGGGGATGGTTGCCGCGGCGGGCAGTGTGGGTACGTGTATCGAGAACGAGATTCCCAACACGCAGCTCGAAGAGAATGGCAGCGCTCCCACTAACGCGCCGGCCGAGGGCGTGCAGGCGGGCGATCAACTCGTCGAACGAGAAGGGCTTGGTCAGGTAATCGTCGGCGCCGCTGTACAGTCCGGCGACGCGGTCCTCGACCTGTGAGCGGGCGGTGAGCATCAGCAGGCCCATCGGCAGGCGCGCCGCCCAGATGGCCTGGCAGACTGCGGGGCCATCGCGGCCCGGCAGCATCCAATCCACGATGGCAGCGTCATGAGCGCCGCGCAGGGCGATCTCCACCCCCTCGTCTCCCGTGTAGGCCGCGTCCACCTGGAAGCCCTCGGCTAGCAAAGTTTTCTGAATGAGCGCCGAAAGGCGCTTGTCGTCTTCGATCAAGAGAATACGCATGGACGAATCCTTGACCACAGCGGGATTTTATCTGTGTTTATCTATGGTAATCGGCGGTTGTCTGCGGTCCATTCCCAAGTGTAGCAGAAAATTCTTGGAAAAAGATTGGAAAACTGGCAGGGGTTTCCGAGAGAATTCCAAGCTTCAGGAAGTATCCTTGAAGCTGCAAGCATTCCAATTTGGAGGTTTCCCATAAAAAAGAGTTCCCTGTTCATCTCCGCCGTTCTGACCACCTTCGTGCTGACCGTACTGGCCGGGGGGATCACTGCCTATCGGAGTTTCAACGGCGCCAGCACACAGGTCACGGTCCCACAGCCCGCGCCGACAGCACAGTCCGCGCCGACGGCACAGTCCGCGCCGACAGCACAGGTGGCCATGACCATCATAACGCCGCAGGATGCCGCTCAGATCGCGGCGCAGTTCCTGGGTCGCAGCGATCTGTACAGCGTGGAAAGTGACTTCCTCAACGGCACGAGCGCCTATAAAGTCACCTTCAGTTCTGGCGACGTGGTCTACGTCAACCCACAGGGACACGTCATATCTGTCGTCGCGGCTCCGCCAGCCATTCTCCAGAACAATGTTTCATCCGTGCAGCCGGGCTCTTCCCCCTCTGAAGGTGAAGGTAAGCACGAAAAAGGTAAGCACGAAAACGGCGACTAGGAGAAAACGCGCCCATGCAAAATAAATCTGCCAACCGCTGGCTCGACGTACAGATCGTCATCGCTACGCTTACCCTGACCTTCAGCCTGGCGCTGTGGAACCTGTTCGCGGGCGGCAGCCGCCCGGTCAGCACCGGCGCGAACCTCACTTCCCAGAGCCAGAGCGTGGCATCGCCGCCACCCGCCTCCGCTCCCCTCCCGCAGGTCCGCATCTACCTCGGCGGGGCGGCGCCTCAATCGCCGTCCATACTCAGCGCCCCCGAGCCGGTGACGAACACCAGCTCCTCGCGGCCGTGAAACGCCTCGAGTTCCGCGCCATGGGCTGCCACATGCTGGCCGTGGTGGATAGTTCCTCCCCCGCAGCAGAACGCGCCCTCCAGCACGTCCCTGCCTGGTTCGAAGAATGGGAGCAAGCCCTCAGCCGCTTCCGCTTCGACAGCGAGTTGAGCCGACTGAACCGTTCCGCCGGGCAGCCGGTGACCGTCAGCGAGACGCTGTGGGATGTATTCCACGCTGCCCGCCGGGCTGAGATGTTCACTGGCGGGCTGGTGCGGCCGACCGTTCTGGACGCGCTGGTGCGCGCCGGATACGACCGATCCTTCGACTTGCTGCCCGCCCTGAGCGAAGCGAGCCTGACCTTGACAAAGGCGAGCATAGTCGAAGGGCCGGACCTGGCAACGGAAGCCGGCTGGGACGCGGCGACCCGCAGCCTATACCTGCCCGAGTCCGTCCACCTGGATTTCGGCGGACTGGCGAAGGGCTGGGCCGCCCAGAAGGCCTCCGCCCGGCTCGAAGAGTACGGCCCCGCGCTGGTGGATGCTGGCGGCGACATCGCCATCAGCGGGCCGGATACCCATGGGCAGCCCTGGGCGCTGGGCATCCGCGATCCATTCCAGCCCGACACGCACTTCGAGACCCTGCGGGTGGAACGCGGCGGCATTGCCACCTCAGGCATTGACTACCACCGCTGGCTGCAAGGCGGCGTTTGGAATCACCACATCATTGACCCGCGCACCGGCCTGCCCGTCGAGACCGATATCCTGACCGCCACCGTCATCGCCCCGGATGCCGTCCAGGCTGAAGCGGCAGCCAAGTCTGTGCTGATCGCAGGCAGTCGCTCCGGGTTGGACTGGCTGGAGGTGGATCAAGACCTGGCGGGTGTGCTCGTCCTGCAATCCGGCGAGAGAGTCTACAGCCAGCGCATGACAGCCTATCTTTGGAGATAAATTTGACGAAACCCCAACCCAACGAACAAGATTATGAATCCTCCCTCACCGGCCAGTCGCTGCTGGTGCTGCTAATCGCCGCGACCCTGGGCACGTTGGCGGCTGTTCTCATCCTGCCGAATTGGCTGCCCGGCCTGGCCGGTTCGCTGGCTGGCCCGCAGCCAAAGGTCTTTTGGTACCTTTCGCGCGCCACCGCCCTGATAGCCATGGGATTGCTATGGGCTTCGATGATGCTCGGCGTAGGCATCTCCAACAAGATGGCCCGCCTGTGGCCGGGCGCTCCGGCGGCCTTTGCTCTGCACGAGTACCTCAGCCTGCTTGGGCTTGGATTCGCTGCCTTCCACGCGTTGATCCTGCTCGGAGACCACTACAGCAACTTCAGCCTTATCCAACTCCTGATCCCATTTGCCACCTGGGGCTATCACCCCTTCTGGGTTGGGCTGGGACAGCTCGGCTTCTACGCCTGGGCGATCCTGGCGGGCAGTTTCTACGTCCGCAAGCGCATCGGCCAGCGGACCTGGCGCCTGCTCCACTACCTCGGCTTCTTTACCTACCTGGGCGCCCTGGTTCACGGGCTGGCCAGCGGCACCGACAGCGGCCTGGCCTGGGTGCAGGGCTTCTACTGGCTGACCGGCGGCATTTTCCTCTTCCTGTTCACTTACCGGGTGGTCAACAGCCTGGTCGAGCAGGTCGGGAAACGGCTGGCAAGCCCCGCGCCGCGATAGCTCGGAAATGATTAGCTCCAACGTCGGGAGACGTTGGACTCCGCTGCCGCCATGCACCCATATCTTCAGGAAGCCGCTATCCTCGCATCACGGCCAGCATCTTCGAATGCAGCCCGGCTGGCGCAGCGAGAATAGACTGTGGCGGGGAGATGTAATCCGGGCCGCCGTCAATATCGGTGACGCGCGCGCCGGCTTCCTCGGCGATGAGACCGGCGGCGGCGATATCCCACGCCTGGATGCTGATCTCCCAAAAGCCGTCCAGGCGGCCCGCGGCGACATAGCACAGGTCGAGGGCGGCCGAGCCGAGGCGGCGCACGCCCTGGGTCAGCCTGGCGAAGCGGCCAAAATATTCCAAGTTATTGCGCGGCGAATTCCACGTGTCATAGGGAAAACCGGTCACCAGCAGGCTGTCTTTCAGCTCGCAGGCGTTCGAGACATGGATGAGCTGTCCGTTCAGCCAGGCGCCGCGCCCGCGCTCGGCGGTGAAGGCCTCGTCACGCAGCGGGTCATAGACCACGCCCAGGGTCGTCACGCCCCGGCAGGCATAGCCTATGGAGACGCAAAAGATGGGCACGCCGTGCGCGTAATTGACCGTGCCGTCCAACGGGTCCACATACCAGAGGTGTTCTTTATCCCCCGCCAGGCTGCCCGCTTCCTCGGACAGGATACTGCTGCCAGGGAAACGACGCTGGATTTCGGCCAGCAGGAAAGCCTCGGACTGGTGGTCAACTTCTGTCACCAGGTCAATCGCACCTTTGTATTCCACCTCGTGCTCGCGCCCGAAACCGGCGCGCAATATTTCACCCGCGCGGCGGGCGATTTCTTCTATTTCCTGTAACGTAGGTGACATGTCAGTTATGAGGACGTTTGAATTCGTCGATGATCTGGTAGATTGGGATTATTGTAGTCTGCATTAGTCAGACGGGCAAGATTTTCGTTCCCCTGACTATCTTTTCCCCTCCCATTCGGCAATCAGCCTCTCGAAGAATTCATCCAGGTAGCGCAGTCGCTCCTCAGCGATGGCACGCGCCGTGGGCGTAAACATGCGCTGGCGCACTTTGCGCAGCTTGAACAGGTGCTCGTGGTACGAGCTGTGGGGCTCACCGGGTAGTTCCCTGCCGGTCTGGATGAACTGCTCGGATGGTTCGGCGTACCAGGGCTGACCGGCCAACGTAGTGTAGGCGATGACGCGCGCCACGCCGATCGCGCCGAGAACGTCCAGTTTATCGGCATCGAACAGGACTTTCGCCTCGATGGACTGCGGAGGCTCGGAGGTGTCGCGGTAACGATGGGCGCGGATGCAATGCTGGACGGCGGCGATGCGTTCCGGACCCCAGCCCTCGGCGCGCAAAACTTCGGCCGCGAACCTGGCTGAAGCATGATGGTGGTCAGCGCGCGAGTCTGCGCCGGGCATGGTGCCCTCGGCGTCGTGCAGCAAGGCCGCAGCGCGGACGATTTCCAGGTCCGCGCCTTCGGCCAGGGCCAGGCGTTCGGCCATGCGGTAGACGCGCAGCACGTGGTCGAAGTCGTGGACGGCGTCGGCGTTTTGATACCATTGGCGGGCTTGTTCGATGGTTGGCAAGTTAAAAAACCTTGAAGTAGTATAAAAGAGCCAATAAAGCAGCAATCACCAGTAGAACGAGGCACCCTTGAACCAGGAACTTCAGAACGTGTTGGAAAAAGAATCGCACGACAACATATATAACGATGACTGCAATGACGATCAGAGCGAGCCAAATGAATGAACTTGTGGAAATACTTGAAAGGCCAATAGACATAGGAACATCCTCCAAGCGAGACTTGCCAGTTTGTTTCAGGCGGTACGGTAGTAACCCACATCCACCGAGTAGACGCGGCCGCGCTTGACGACCTGCTTGACCAGATTCGTGCCGAAGCGATAGCCCAGATGGCGGTAATCCGGCACGGAGAGCACCAGCAGATCAGCCTGTTTGCCGGGTTCGATGGAGCCAATCGTATCAGCGCGCCGAATCGCCTGGGCGGAGTTAATGGTGGAGGCTGCAATGGCCTGGGCCGGAGTCAGCCCCATGTAGCGGCAGGCAAGCACGATGGCGAATTGCATTGATTCGCACCAGGCCGTACCGGGATTGCAGTCAGTCGCCAGGGCCAGGATGCCGCCCGCATCGAGGATCTTCCGGGCAGGGGTGTAATCGTGTTCGGCCAGGCCGAAAGGCGTGCAGGGCAAGGAAACGGCTACGGTATCGCTCTTTCCCAGCGCCAGGATGTCCGCATCGGAGGTTTTCACCAAATGATCCGCCGAGGCCGCGCCCAATTCGACCGCCAGCCTGGCGCCGCCCAGGTTGTCGAACTCGTCGGCGTGGATCTTGAGCGGGAAGCCCAGCTCGCGCGCTTTGCTCAAGATTTGGCGTGACTGCGCCAGGTCGAAGGCTTTGTTCTCGCAGAAGACATC
>Ga0315274_10005720_pt1 | contig 18165 bp, 17 predicted proteins | sample YL17G02_20_MG_FD_203700 | JGI IMG/M metagenome (GOLD analysis project Ga0315274, IMG submission 203700) | Sediment microbial communities from Yellowstone Lake, YNP, Wyoming, USA - YL17G02_20 | ecosystem: Environmental > Aquatic > Freshwater > Lake > Sediment | place: USA: Wyoming | collected...
TAAAATACATCCGCGCACCTCCTTAAGAGATTTGTGGTCGACGTGTAATCTATCATAGCATTACCCGTCAGGGAGGTGCGTTTCGCTATCATGTTACCTCATAAGCCGGAGACGGCTTGTGCGTGCTGCAAGGCTGCTCCCCGGCCATAAGGCAGGATCTAGTATTGGGCAGAAGCTCCACAGACTTACGTCCGTGGGGTCTTCCCATCGCGGGTGTTGGAGCGATTGTACTCATGAGACGATTCCGGATCATGAGTATTGACCCTGAGCCGCGCTTTACATCCTCTAATTTAAAAGACAGAACTCAGCGACGGCGAACGGCAACGCGAGGGGGGGCGCGACGCGACGGGCGGAGCAGTGGACAAGGAGCCGCCGACAGGGGTACATTAGAACCCGGGCTCGATGCCCAAGGAGTCGGACCATGAACGTTCCTGGTAGGTTATCGGCGGTTGCGGCCGTCCTCGGACTCGTCCTTCTGTCCGCGCCGTTCACGGGCGCGTTGGCATCCTCTCCGCCGGACGGGCCGGTTCCGGCCGCCGAATTGAACCGGCTCCTGCCGGTCTTATCCGGGTGGCATCACAGCGAAGAACCGCGCTCTTTCCGGCCCGAAAGCCTTTTCGAGTACATCGACGGAGGGGCGGAGGCCTACCTGAGCTACGATTTCAAAGAGCTCGCAGTGGGCCAGTATGCGGCCGACGCCTCCAAGGCCTCCGTCACCGTCGAAATCTACGATATGGGGACAGCCCTGAACGCTTACGGCATCTACGGCGCCGAACGCTTTGCGGAGAGCCGCTTCCTCGACGTCGGCAGCCAGGGCTATGCGGAGGAAGGCGTCCTGAATTTTCTCCACGGCCGCTTTTACGTCAAGCTTCTCTGCTTCGACTGCGAGGGAGACGGTTCGGCGACGCTCCTCGGATTCGCCCGGGATATCATCGTTAAATCGCCGGATGAACCCAAGGGTTTCCCGCCGCTCTTTCAGGCCTTGCCGCGTCCGGGCTTGGTCGCCAACAGCGAAAAATTCATCCTCCGCAACGTCCTCGGCTTCGCTTTCCTCCATGACGGTTACCTGGCGAGTTATAAAATCCAGGGCGCCGAGTTCGACGGCTTCATCGCCGCCGCCGCTTCGCCCGAAGAGGCCGAGGTCTCGCTCGGCCGCTACTTGGAATTCCAAACCAGGAATCGTTGGACGAAGAATCCCTTGGGAGAGGACATGCGGCTGGGGGGCCCCTCGGGCGACGTCCAATACTTGGGATGCCGCGGCCGCTTCCTGTTCGGGCTCATCAGGGGCAGGGGCGTCTCGGAAGAAACGGGCCGGGCCTTCCTGGCCGATATCCGAAAGGCGTTGGCCGCCGGCTAAGGCTTCGCGGGCGCCGTCCAGAAGCGGCGGAGGGCGCCCAGTTCGGCGCTGAGCCGCTTGGAGAGTTGGGCGGCCGCTTGGGGATTGCGGTCCCGGGCCGCCGCTTCCAGGTCCGCGAACGTCTCTGCCAGGATAGGAAGACTCAGGGTCAACGAGGCGCCTTTCAGCCGGTGAGCTTCCTTCTCGAGATCCTTGAATCGTCCGGCGCGCGCCAGGCTCCCGGCGCGAGCGATCCCCTTGGTCGCATCTTTGAGGTAGAGGACGATGAGCTCGTCGAGGAAGGCGGGGTCCCCGCCGGCCGCGCGCAGCGCAGCCCTCTTGTCCAAGGGGGACGGGGACGAAACCTGTTTGTTCATCATGCCCTCAGACGCTCTTTGTCCTCTTTTTGGCCCGGCCCGGTTTGAACATGACGACGAGATTCCGGCCCTTGGCTTTGGCCTCATAGAGGGCCTTGTCGCTGGCTTGGAGGAGCTGGCGCAGGGTGATGTGATGAAAACTCTCCGAGGTAGCCCCCCCGCAGGAAATGGTCACCTTGAGGATTCCCCGTTCGGTCTTGAAACGCTGGCGGGCGACCGAGACGCGGAGACGCTCGGCGATCTTCTCGAGATGGCTGCTCTGACAATCGGGAAGGACGACGACCATCTCATCCCCCCCGTAGCGGCCGATCTTGTTGTAGCGGCGGATATTGACCTTAAGGCAGTTCGCGATCCGGGTCAGGACCTGATCTCCGACAGCGTGTCCGAAGGTATCGTTGATCCTCTTGAAATGGTCGACGTCGATCATGATGACGCCGATCGAGCTCCGCTCCCGGCGGGATTTGTCGAGCTCATCCTCGAGGAATTCGAGGATGGAGGATCGGTTCCAGAGCCCGGTCAGGCTGTCGTGGGCGGCCAGATCCTTGATCTCTTGGCGGGACACGAGAAGCTTGTCCTCGAGTCCGAGGATGCGGAGCCCGGTCTGAAGCCGAGCCTTGAGCTCGAGGAGATTGACGGGTTTCGTCATGTAATCGTCGGCGCCGGCCGAGAGCCCCCGGATGATGTCATCGAAGTAGTCCCGGGCGGTCAGGAGAATAATGTAGGTATAGGTCGCCCGCTTCTTGCGGCGGACCTTCCGGCAGAGCTGGACGCCGTCCATCTTGGGCATCATCCAGTCCAGGATGGCCAGACGGAGACCCCTTCTTTCGATCTGTTCCCAGGCTTCCTCGCCGTTCTTGGCCCGGACGACGCCGAAGCCCCATTTCCTGAGCGTCTTTTCCAGGACTTTGGCGGCCAGGACGTCGTCGTCGGCGACCAGGACGGTCATCGGTTCGGAAGCAACCGGTTTGAATATGCGCGTGGATGGCCGGTCACTGAGCATGGCGCTTTCCCTTTCGCGTTTTGGATAGGATGTCGGCGATCATTTTAAACATATCCTCGGGATGGAGCGGCTTGGCCAGATACCCGTCCATGCCGGCCGTCAAGCAGCGCTCCCGGTCCCCCATGAGAGCGTGGGCGGTCAGAGCGATGATCGGCAAATGCTCCCCGCTCGTCGCTTCCCGGCGCCGGATCCGGGACGTGACCTCGAACCCGTCCATATTGGGCATCTGGACGTCCATCAGGACGAGGTCGAAGCGGTCTTTCTCCAAGAGCTTCAAGACCTGGCGGCCGTCCGAGGCAAGGCCCACCGAATGGCCCTGTTGAACGAGCATCCGTTCCGCCACTTTCTGGTTGATGACGTTGTCCTCGGCCAACAGAATTCGGAGGTGTCGAGATCCGGACTTGTCCCGGAGGCGGCCGTTCCTGGCGGCCTTCGGAACGGGGCGCGGCCGGCCCGTCAGGCCGGCCAGGAGGAGCTTCCTCAATTCGGCGGGGTCGACCGGTTTGGGCAAGGAGGCGAAGATCCCCGTTCCGGGCGCTGGACCGTTCGCGCCCGATATTCCGGCAGAGGTGAGAAGGATGATCCGAAGCTCGGCCAGCCCCGGGATCTTTTGGAGCCTGCCCAGCCAGGCCGGTCCGCTTCTCTCCGCCAGGCCCGCGTCGATTAAAGCCAGCGGAACGCGGACGTCTTCCTTGGCTTTTTCGGTCAAGACGGACAGAGCCGCCGCTCGGTCGGGAGCGGGCAGGGGGACGAGTCCCCATCGCGAGAGGATGTCGCACTCGATCCGCCGCGCAGCCGTGTTGTCGTCGACGACCAGGACGGCCTTGTTCTTGAGAATCCGGCCGGAGGCCTCCCTGGCGGGCGCTCTTTTGCGGCGGGGGAGGTCGAAGCGGACCGTGAAGCGGAAGGTACTTCCTTGGCCGACCTTGCTCTCGACCCAGATCGTCCCTCCCATCAACTCGACGAGCTGGGAGGAGATGGACAGCCCCAGGCCGGTTCCCTTGTAGGTTCGGGACCAAGAACCGTCCGCTTGGACGAAGGGCTGGAAAATCATGTTCTGTTTCTCGAGCGGGATGCCGATCCCGGTGTCCTTGACCGAAAACTCCAGGAGGACCTTGTCCTTGGACGCCCATTTGGGACGGACGGTCACGACGACTTCGCCGCGCTCGGTGAATTTGACGGCGTTGGCCTCGAGGTTGAGGAGGACCTGGCGGAGACGTTGCGCATCTCCGATGACCGAGGGAGGGAGGTCCGGATCGATGTCGAGAGCCAGCTCGATGCCTTTCTTGTGCGCCTCCAGGGCCAGCGAGGACACAGCCTGTCGGATGGATTCTCCCAGGCGGAACTCGGTCGGATGGAAGTCGATCTTGCGGGCCTCGATTTTTGAGAAATCCAGGATGTCGTTGATGATCGTCATCAGGGAATCGGCCGAGGATAGGATCGAGAGCAGGTAATCCTTCTGTTCGGGCCGGAGGGGGGTTCCCAGGGCGAGGTCGGTCATGCCCAGTATCCCGTTGAGCGGGGTTCGGATCTCGTGGCTCATATTGGCCAGGAACTCGCTCTTGGCCCGGCTGGCCTCCTGGGCCTGGAGCCTGGCCTGGACGAGCTCGGTCACGTCGATCAGGTTGAGCAGGATGCCGTCATAGCCGATTTTCCCCAGGACGGGCTGAAGGCGGAGGGCCGTCTCGATCCCGGCCAACGGCATTTGGATGGTCACGGGCGGGGCGGCCGGGTCGGTCCTGAATCCCTGGATGAGGGTTCGGAGACGGGCCTCGCCGATCCCGGTCGGGAGGTCCCAGAGGCTCCGGCCGATGACCTCGCCGCGGCGCAGCCGGAACAACCGAAGGAAGTAGCTGTTGGCCTCGACGACGCGGTCCTGGCCGTCGGCGAAGACGACGCCCTCCTGCATCCCGGAGATCATGGCCGAGAGCTTGCTGGCCTCCTTCTGGAAGGCTTCCTCGGCCCGTTTGAGCTCCGCGATATCCGTGAAGGCGGACAGAACCCCCTTGAAACGGCCCCGCTCGATCAGGGACTGAGCCCCGATCAGGACCGGGACCTCCCGGCCGTCCTTGGTCAGGATGCGGGTCTCGTAGGCTTCGCGGGTTTTCATCCTCCGGACCCGTGCCTTCCGGTCGATCTTTTGAACTTCCAAGGCCGGGACGATCTTCGTCCAGTGCAGTCCGACGAGTTCCTCGGCCCGATAGCCGAGGAGCCTTTCCAGACTGGGGTTGATGAACGTGATGATCCCTTTGCTGTCCTCGATCAGGATTCCCTCGGCCAGGCTGGAGACGATGTTTTGGTTGAAGTCTTTGAGCTCGGTCAGCTCGGCCTCGACTCTCCGGCGGCGGTCCTCCTGGCGGATGATCCGGAGGGCGAATCCCAGGTCGCGTCCGATTTCCCCGAGAAGCCTGCTGTCGTGTTCGCCAAGCCGGGGGTGTCCCTTATGTCCGGCGACGCACAGGAAGCCGAATTTTTCCCTGCCATAGCCGAGGGGGAGGCAGCGCGACCAGGTCCTGCTTCCCGGGGGCGCGAGGGGACAGCGCCGACGAGCGATCGGAACACATTCCTTCGGATTGCAGCGGAGCGACGTCCTCCCCTGAATCCGTCTTCCGTTCCGGGAGCGGGGAAGCGGCCGGCGCTTTTCGTCGTTCAGGAAAAAGCGGACCTTCCCGAATCCCCCCCGCGACTCGAGGCTACGGCCGGCAGAGTGGAGCAGAGCTCGGGCGTCCGTTTTCCTGCTGATGAGGGAATGGACGTCTCCGCAAACGCGGAGAAGCCTGCTCAGATGAAGGATCTCGGCTGTGGGGGATCGCTGGTCGATAGGACCTCCTCCTTCTCGATATCCTATAGGAACGCCGCCGCCTGAAAGAACCCGGACGACGCCCGCTTCCTAAGCGGCAGAACCATGATATCCTATTCCCGCGGCCGGTCAATCGCCTCTAAAGGTGAATCCCCGGGTGATATTTCCTCCCGGCGGGACTCCCCCCTCTTGGCTTTTTGTCCCCGTTTCCCTATAATGTCAATGTCGGCGGGCCATGAAAGACAACAAGATTTTAACGTTTTCCATGGGCTTTATCGTCGTCGTCCTGGCCGGGGTCGTCCTGAGGATCGCCAAGCCCGTCCTGTTCCCCTTCTGCCTGGCCTTGCTCCTCTATTTTGTCCTGGCACCCATCCTGGATGTCCTCGTCCGCCTTCGGATTCCCAAGGCGGTCGCCATCGTGGTCATCGTTCTCTTCTTCTTCCTGGCCCTGTACCTCATGGGCGCTATGTTCTACTCGAGCGGGAAAACCTTCAGCGCCCAGCTCCCTCAATACGGGGACCGGGTCAACGAGGTCTTGGAATACCTCAGGGGGCGAATGGCGGCTTGGCATATCAAATGGGATCCGACTGCCTTAATGGGTGCCCTCGACATCAACAAAATCGGCGCGGTCCTTCTCTCCTCGCTGGGTTCGTTCCTGTCGTTCCTTTCGAACCTGTTTCTGATCTTCATTTTTCTCATCTTCATGCTGGCCGGCCGCGGCAAGATGAAGATCAAGGTCGATCGGGCCTGCCCCAAGTCCCGGGCCCGGACGATCAACCAGGTCATGGATAAGATCGACCGACAGGTCCAGAAGTACCTGGCTATCAAGACGATCATCAGCCTGATGTCGGCGGCCTCGGCGACGCTGGTCCTGGTCCTGTTCGGGGTCGAATTCGCCATCGTCTTCGGATTGCTGATTTTCTTGTTGAATTACATCCCCAACATCGGCTCGGTCATCGCGAATTTCCTTCCCGTGCTGTTCGCCTTTTTCCAGTTCGGGTCGATTTGGCCCGCGCTCTGGATCCTGCTCTTCATCACGATTTCGGACAACATCGTCAGCAAATTCGTCGAGCCGAAGCTGATGGGGAGGGGCTTGGGCCTCAGCCCGCTGGCCGTCCTGTTTTCCCTCTTTTTCTGGGGCTGGCTGTGGGGGATTCCCGGCATGATCCTGGCCGTCCCGATCACGGCCGTCATCAAGATCGTCTGCGGAAACGTTCCTGCCCTGCGCTTCGTCGAATCGCTCCTCAGCACCTGAAGGGCGTCAGGCCGGCGTGATGAGTTTGGGACCGCCGCCGGGCCCGGCCTTCCGGTCGAACATCTCGCTCAGCCGGTCGAGGAATGTCCGGCCTTCCCATCGATCCCGGGCCAGGGCTTTGATCGTCCTGATCAAAAAATCGATAGCGGCCGTCCGGTCCTCGAGCGAGTAGGGCTCGGCCATTCCGGCGATCAGGGCCGTCCGCTCGAAGCGGCAGCGGCTGACCGTCAGGTAAACGGCCTCCCCGGCCGCGTTTCCGGGCCGGAGGGTTTCGCCGGGGAGGATCAGGCGGCGTTCGCCCTTGGCGAGTTTATCCTTGGCGTATTCGCAGGCGAGCAGGGCGTTCTTATCGTTGAAGGCCGCGTTCCGGTCCGCGATCTCCTTGAGGGTCGCTTCGACGGAAAAAAGCATCCACTTCATCCGGTCGTCCAAGGCCGGCTCCCTCTTCCGAGGAGCGGAATCGGAGGCCGGCGTCTCCCTGCGTTCCAGAACTTTTTTTTCCTGATAGGGCGCATGCCGGGCGAGGTATTCACAGCCGGCCGGGCAGTGGATGTCCTTCCCCCGGATGCGGCCGCAGCAGAGGGCGCAGATATCGCTTCCCAGGGCCGGACAGCGGCGCCGGGCTTTTCTTGCGTCGCAGCGGGAGCACTTGGCCATGATCTTGCCGGGCGGCGCCTATTTCTTCTTGAAGAAGAACGTGTCGTCGGACAGGGACTTGATCTTTCGGCCCCACATCTTCTTGATGGCTTTCTGGGCCGCTTTCTGTTCGGCGGCCTTCTTGGACGGGCCGCCGGCGCGGGCCAGAGCGCGGCCTTCGAGTCCGACCTCGACCGTGAATTCCTTCTTGTGATCGGGGCCGGCCGATTCGACGAGCCTGTAGACGGGCGGCGGCCAATCCTGCTTCTGGAAGTGCTCCTGGAGGGCGGACTTGTAGTTGTTGATCAGGATGTCCTTGTTCTTGAGCTTCTTGAACGAGGATTCGAGGAGCGGCCAGAGGACGTGCCGGGAGGCCTCGTAGCCGCCGTCGAGGTAGAGGGCGCCCATGACGGATTCGAAGGCGCCGGCCAGGATCGTCTTCTTCTTACGGCCGCCGCTCTTCTCCTCGCCTTTCCCCAGCCGGACGACCTTGTCCAGCTTGATCTTCAGGGCGAACTCGGCCAAGCCGAGGGTGCTGGAGGCGGACGATTTGAGCTTGGACAGCTCGCCCTCGGACAGGTCGGGGTAGGCCGCGCAAACGTAATCGGCCACAATCAAGCCCAGGACGGAATCGCCCAGGAACTCGAGGACCTCATTGTCGCGCGGGGCCTGATCGGGGGCCTCGTAGGCGAAAGAACTGTGGGTCAAGGCCTGGACAAGAAGGTCCTTGTTCCGGAACGGATATCCGAGCTTCTTTTCAAGGGCGGACAGATTCATTCTTTAGCGAAGGGATAGACGATCCTCCCGCCGACGATCGTCATGACCGGCGTGCCTTTGAGCTTCCAGCCTATAAAAGGGCTGTTCCGGCTCTTGGACATGAACTCGCCGGCTTCGACCACGATTTCCTTGCCGAGGTTGAGGAGGACGAGATCGGCGTCGGCCCCGGGACCGATCCGGCCTTTCCCGTCCAGACCCAGGATGCGGGCCGGGTTCGAGGCGCAGAGCTCGACGAGCCGGCCGAGCGGGATGATCTTTTTATGGACGAGCCGGTCGAGCAGGACCGACACGGCCGTCTCCAGCCCGGTGATCCCGAAGGGAGCCAGGTCGAATTCCTGGTCCTTGTCCTCGGCGGCGTGCGGGGCGTGGTCGGTCGCGATGACGTCGATCGTCCCGTCCCTGACGGCGTCGAGAAGGGCCTCGACGTCCTCCTCGCTCCTGAGGGGCGGGTTCATCTTGAAGTTCGTGTCGTAGGTCTCCAGGGCGGCGTCGGTCAGGACGAGGTGATGGGGAGTCGCCTCGGCCGTGACCCGGACCTTGCGGGCCTTGGCCTCACGGACGCAACGGGCGGCGCCCTTGACGCTCAAGTGGGCGATGTGGACCCGGGCCCCGGCCTGCTCGGCCAGGATGATGTCCCGGGCGACCATGATCTCCTCGGCCGAGGCGGGCATGCCCCGAATCCCGAAGCGATGGGAGCAGAAGCCCTCGTGCATATGGCCGTCCTCGCTCAGGCTCCGCTCCTCGCAGTGGTCGATGACGAACGGCTTGAGGGGCAGCGCGTACTCGAGGGCCCGGCGCATCAGGAGGCTGTTGGCGACGGGCTTGCCGTCGTCCGAGAAAGCGACGGCCCCGGCCGCGGCCAGATCGGCCAGGTCGGCGAGCTCCTCGCCTTTGAGTCCCTTGCTGATGGCGGCGATCGGGAGGACGTTGACGACGGCGTTCTTGCGGGCCTCGGACAGGATATATTCCGTGACGCCGCTGTTGTCGTTGGGGGGAACCGTGTTCGGCATGCAGCAGATCGTCGTGAAACCGCCCCGGGCGGCGGCCAGGCTTCCGGTCCGGATCGTTTCCTTGTTCTCCTGGCCCGGCTCGCGAAGATGAACGTGCATGTCGATGAACCCGGGCGCGACGACGAGCCGGGAGGCGTCCACCGTCTTGACGTCCTCGACCTTGATCTGGGGCTTGAGTTCGACGATTTTACCCTTGTCGATCAGGATATCCAGGGTTTCGTCGATCCCGGAGGCCGGATCGACGACCCGCCCGTTTTTAACCAACATTTTCACTGTCTTTGCCTCCTAACAGCAGGTAGAGGACGGCCATCCGGATGGCGACCCCGTTCTCGACCTGCCTGAGGATCAGGGACTGGGCCGAGTCGGCGACGTCGGGGGCGATCTCTAAGCCGCGGTTGATGGGGCCGGGGTGCATGACGACGGCGCCCTTGGCCGCCCTGGCGACCCGTTCGGCCGTCAGCCCGTAGAGCCGGCTGTACTCCCGGATGGAGGGGAAAAAGCTCTTCTGCATCCGTTCGAGCTGGATGCGGAGCATCATGATGACGTCCGCGCCCTCCAGGGCCTTGTCGAAATCATGCTGGATCTTGACGTCGAAGGCCCCGAAGGCCGGGGGGAGGAGGGTCGGCGGGCCGCACAGAGTCAGGTCGGCGCCCAGCTTCTTCAGGCAGTGGATGTTCGAGCGGGCGACCCGGCTGTGGAGGATGTCTCCGCACAGCACGACCTTGAGGTCCTTGAAGGACTTCTTCTCCTGCTTGATCGTGTAGGCGTCGAGCAGGGCCTGGGTCGGGTGCTCGTGGAGGCCGTCGCCGGCGTTGATGATGTGGGAACGGCAGAAGGTCGTCAGGTAGTGGGCCGATCCCGAGGAGCCGTGGCGGATGATGATGGCGTCCGGCCGCATCGCCTCCAGAGTCAGGATCGTGTCCCGCAGGGTTTCGCCCTTGACGACGGCCGAGGTCTGCTTGCTGAAGTTCAGGATGTCGGCGCTCAGCCGCCTGCCGGCGAGCTCGAACGAGCTTCGGGTCCTGGTGCTGGCCTCGTAGAAGAGGTTGATGATCGTCTTTCCGCGCAGGGTCGGGACCTTCTTGATCTCCCGGGTCGAGATCTCGAGGAAGGAATCGGCCGTTTGGAGGATGAGCCGGATCTCGGACGGCTCGAGCTCCTCGATCCCCAGCAGGTGTTTGGACTTGAGCTCCAAGGGGTCTCCTCTCCGTCTATCTATTTCTTGAGGTCGGCGGGCTCCGTGATCAGGACTTCGTCGGTGTCGTCGATCTCCTTGAGCCGGACCTGGACGGTCTCGCGGCGCGAGGTCGGCAGAAATTTGCCGACGTAGTCGGCCCGGAGCGGGAGCTCGCGGTGGCCGCGGTCGATCAAAACCAGGAGCTGGATCGTCTGGGGCCGGCCCAGGTCGAACAGGGAGTCCATGGCGGCCCGGATCGTCCGGCCCGTGAACAGGACGTCGTCGACCAAGAGGACGTCCTTCTTGTTGATCGAAAATTCGATCTCGGTCTTCTGGACTTCGGGCTGGCTCTCGATCTCGCCGATATCGTCCCGGTAGAGGGTGATGTCCATGACGCCGACCGGGACCTCGACCCGCTCGAACTCCTTGATGAGCTGGGCGATCCGCTTGCCGATGTAGATGCCCCGGGTCCGGATTCCGACGATGGCCAGGTTTTTGAGGTTCCGGTTCCGCTCGATGATCTCGGTGGTCATCCGGTGCAGGGACCTCCGGATCTTGTTGTTGTCCATGACTTTGGCTTTGATTTTGTCGTCCATGACCGTCCTCCTCGGAGCGTTTCCGGGACCGACCGGGCCCCTCGCGGCCGGTGTTCGGCCGCGGTTGGAGTCCTAAAAATGCTATATCTCGGGGAAAAAGTCAAGCCGACCGGCGGAAGCGGGCGCGGGCGGCCGCCGCGTCCTTCTCCATTTGGCGGACGAGAGCCCCGGCATCCGGGAATGTCCGGTCGTTTCTGAGCTTTTTGAGGAATTGAACGCGAACCGGGCGGCCGTAGAGGCTCCCCCGGAAGTCGAGACAATGGACCTCGATCGAAATTCCTCTTTCGAAAAAAGTCGGCCTGTTTCCGATATAGGCCAGGGCGGGGAGGGCGCGGCTTCCCGCGACGACTCGGGCGATGAAGATTCCTCCCGGAAGGAGCTCATTGGGCGTGCGGATGTTGGCGGTCGGGAAGCCGAGGGTGCGGCCGCGGGCCCGCCCCCGAACGACGCGGCCCTCGATCTCGTAGGGCCGTCCCAGCAGGCGATTGGCCTCGCCGATCCGGCCCGCTTCGAGGAGGCTCCTTATCCGGGAGCTTGAAACGAGCGTGCCGCTTCGACGGAGGGGCGGGACGGCCTTGACCAAGAAGCCGAATCGGGCTCCCTCAGATTTAAGCGAAGCGATGCTTCCTTCCCGTTTGTTCCCGAACCTAAAACCTGCGCCGACGACGACGATCCTGGCCTTGAGCCGCCTGACAAGGATGTTTTCGACGAACCGGGCGGCCGGGAGATGGGCGAAGCTCCGGTTGAACGCCATGATCCTCACGTCCGGGACCCCGATCCGCCGGATCTCACGGTCGCGGCGGGGCAGGGTCTGGATCATCCGGAGCGCGCTCCGGCCCAGGACCTTCTCGGGGTGAGGGGAGAAGGTGAGGACGACCGGCCGAAGACGGCTGCGGCGCGCGGACTCGACGAGCGTCTTCAGGATTCGCCGATGTCCGAGGTGAAGGCCGTCGAAGTTTCCGATGGCGACCGCCGTCGGGCGACGGCTCCGGGTAAGCTGGGACGGCCGGGTGATGAGGACCATGCCTTCAGGTGGAGATGATCTTGGATTTCTTGAGATAGTTCATCTTAAGCTGCTGGAGGCAGGAGCCGAGCAGGACCTCCTCGTCCTTTTCCAGGTTGCCCTTGGTCCGATCGTTGAGGAGGTCGAGGACGTCGATGAGCCGTTTGGCGAAGTCGAGGTCCTCCTCGGTCTTACCGGTCTGGGGGTCTTCGATCAGGCCCAGCTTGATCGAGGCCTGGATGTAGAGGGGTAGGACGATCGTCGAAAATTCAATGGGGGGGAGGAACCTCTGACTTTTTTCGGTTTTGCCTTCTTCGCTCATGATCGAGCCTCATCATACACCGTCACCGGCGAGTTTTCAAGGACGGCCCGGCTACTCCAAATGGTGACGCTTATCTGTGTCCCCGAAAGAGACACAGATAAGCGTCACCAGATGAGGCCGATCGCGGCCAGGAGGAGGAAGCAGGCGAGGACGAGGATGATAAGGGCCTGGGTCATCGGCCGATAGAGGTCGGGGGAGTAGGGTGCCCCAGCCTTTCCTCGGGTCAGGACCGATGCCGGGTTCCGTCCGAAAGCGGCGGCTTTCCCGACGATCCCCGCGACCGTCCGTTCGGTCCAGTCGAAGACCGAGCCCGGACCGTCGACGAAGATGCGGCGGGCCGCCCCGGCCGGTCTCCGGTAGAACCAGTCGAGGTCGAGAAGGGCTTTTTCTTTGGGTTTGATCAGGCTTTTGAGCAACCAGAAGGCGAGGAAGGTCAGGCTGAGAAGAATAACGGCCTCGACGAGATGGGAAACCGTGTAAGGCTTGTAGGAGACGGCATGGGGCAGAAAACGGTAAAGCAGGCCGGGGGCGAGCCCGTACCCGATGCAGAGGAGCGCGACGAGCCCCATCCCCATCTCCATGTTCCGTGGAAGCGGCCCGGCCTTTGCACCCCGCGGTTTTGCGAACCAGGCGTAGTAAGGCAGTTTTAATCCGACGCTGAAGAACGTGCCCGCCGAAGCCAGGGTCATCAACGCCCAAGCTAACGGGAGATGGGCTTCCTTGGCGGCGCTGAGAACCATGGACTTGCTGATGAATCCATTGAAGAGAGGGACGCCTGATATGGAGAAAGCGGCAATCATGTAGAGAGCGAGCGTCTTGGGCATGGAGCGGGCCAGGCCGCCGAGCTCGCTCAGCTTCGAGCGGCCGGTTGCCTCGATTACGGCGCCTGCGGCCATGAACAGGAGGGCCTTATAAAGGATATGGCTGTAAGCGTGGGCGGCCGAACCGTTGATCCCGAGCTCGGTCCCGATGCCGGCCCCGGCGACCATGAACCCGACCTGGGAGACGATGTGGTAGGCGAGGACGCCGCGGATATCGTCGGCCAGGATGGCGTAGGCGACGCCGTAAAGCGTCATCATGACGCCGAGGACGAGGAGGATCTTCCAGCCGGGGAAGACGCGCAGGAGGACGTAGACAGCGGCCTTGGTCGTGAAGGCGCTCATGAACACGGCGCCTGTGACTGTCGCTTTTGGGTAGGCGTCCGGCAGCCAGGCATGAAGAGGAGGGCAGGCCGCGCTCAAGGCGATCCCGGCCAACATGAGCCAGGGACCGAGGGCTGTCCCCGGCGCGAAGCGGATAATACCCAGGCTCCCTCCCTGCGAGAGATGCACGAGGATGCCCGCGAAAAGAAGCCCACCGCCGAAGACATGAACGAGAAGATACCGGGTGCCCGCCGATTCCGATTCGGAAGTCCGGCGCGCCCAGACCAGGTAGGTCGAGGCGAGGGCCATGATCTCCCAGAAGATGAGAAGCGTCAGGAGGTCGCCGGCCAAAACGACGCCCAGCCCGCTTCCCGCGTAGAGGAGCGCGGCCGACTGCTGGCCGGCGTCCTTGAGATGGAAGGCATAGATGCCGCCGGCCAGGGCGATCAGGGCGAAGATGATCCCGAACACCCGGCTCAGGGCGTCCATTCGGACGAGCACGAGCGTATAGTCCATAACCCGGAGCGTCCGGACCGCTCCGTCCGGAATCGAAAAGACGAGGGCCAGGGCGAGAAGACAGAAGAACAGGAAGGCAGGGGACCTCAGCCGGCGCGGCAGGAACGGGACGAGGACGGCACCGGCCACAGCGACCAGGCCGGGAGGGATCGGAGCGTTGGCGGGGATCATGATCCCGGGCCTCCGAAGACACTCGCGGCCGCGGCCGCGGCTAAGCGGTAAAAGCGGAAGAAAAGGTCGGGATAAAGGCCGAGCCCGAGCGAGAGGCCGGCCGTGACGAGCAAAGGAATGACCAGGGCCGGGGATGCTTCCTTGGCGTTCGCCGGTAACGCTCCTTCCTTGAAAAACGCCCTGCGGACGATCGGAAAGAAATAGCCCGCGTTGAGGAGCCCGCTGAGGACGAGCAGGGCCAGGGCGTAGCTCCGGCCCGCCTGGAGCGAACCCAGTCCCAGGCACCATTTGCTGACGAATCCGTTCAGGGGCGGGATCCCGGCCAAGCCGATCGCCCCGACCGTAAAGGCGCCCATGGTCCAGGGCATGACCTTACCGATCCCGTCCATCTCGCTGATCTTTTCCTTGTGGAGGTTGACGTAGATTGCCCCGGCGCAGAAGAACAGAGTGATCTTAAGGGTTGCGTGAAATGCGAGGTGGAGAAGGCCGCCGGCGAGGGCGGCCGGCGCGAGCAGGGCCGTACCCAGCGCGATGTAGGACAGGTGTCCGACCGTCGAATAGGCGAGCCGGCGCTTGAGGTTGTCCTCGCGAAAAGCCAGGAGCGAAGCGAGCAGGATGGTCGCGGCGGCGAAACCGGCCAGCACGATGTTGAGCCCGAGCTCGGCCATCAAGCGGGGACCGAACACGAAGCCCGTGACGCGGATGATGCCGAAGACGCCCGACTTGACGACGGCGACGGCGTGAAGGAGGGCGCTGACCGGCGTCGGCGCGACCATGGCCGTCGGAAGCCAGCCGTGGAGGGGCATGATCGAGGCTTTGACGCCGACCCCGGCCAGGAACAGGATAAAGAGGATCTTCACGGTCCGGGCCGAAAGGGTCGTCGCGGCCAGGAAGCCGCCCGGCACGAATTCAATCCGCCCCGCCGTCTGCCAGGTCAGGGCCGTCGCCGCGATCAGGAGGACGCCGGCCGTCAGCGTGTAGACCAAGTATTTACGGCCGGCCCGGACAGCCTCGTCCGTCTCCTTGTGGATGACGAGCGGATAGGTGGCCACGGTCAAAATCTCGTAGAACAGGACGAAGGTCAGGAGGTTGGCGGCGAAGGCGACGCCGACCGTCGCCGAGAGGCAGACGGCGAACGCGGCGTAATAGCGGGTCTGGCGGCGCTCGCCCAGTCCGCGCATGTATCCGATGTTGTAGACCGAGGTCAGGATCCACAGCCCCGAGGCGACCAGGGCGAAGAAGACTCCGGCCGGATCGGCCTTCAATGCCAATCGGACGCCCGGGGCGAGTTCGAAGAGGCGCGCTTCGGCGACACGTCCGGCCAGGACCTGGGGGAGGAGGGCGAGGACGAGCCCGAACTTAGCGACGGAGGCCGCCAGCGTCCAGAATTCCCGGAGGTTGGGGCGGCTCGAGCTGAGGAGAATCAAGGGCACGGCGGCCAGGGAGACGGCCACGGCCAGGAGCGGAATGAGCGAGGGGAAGGTCGTTTCCATAATGTAGTATTAGAACATGGCCGAGGTGACGATTTTTCCGATGACGCCCTTGACGATGAACGCGTTGAGTACGCCCAGACCGATCAGGGCCGCGGCCAGGACGAGAACCGGGACGAGCATGGACGCGGACGCTTCGGTCCGGGGCTCGGCTGCGGACGACCCGTTCGCCAGCGCTAAGCCCCGCCTTTCAAGGCGGGGACGAGAAGCGACACTTTTGTACTCAGCCCCTTTAGAGGGGATGGGGCTGAGTGGGCTCAGGGTTAACCCCGAACAAGCCCCGGCAGTCATGCCGGGGAGTTGAGGGGTTGACTCCGCCCGGGCGAAGTAGATTCTCTCGATGACGCGAAAGAAATAGACGGCGTTGAGGAGGCTGCTCAATAGGATGACGGCCAGGAAAATCCACTGCTTTTTCGCGACGGCGCCCAAGGCCAGGTACCATTTGCTGAAGAACCCCGCCAGGGGCGGAATGCCGATCATGGACAGGGCGCCGACCGCGAAAGCGGCCGTCGTCCAGGGCATCCGGCGCCGGGTCGATCCGTCAAGGCGGGCGATGTCGGAATGCCCGAGGATCGTCCGGAAATTTCCGGCGACCAGAAAGAGGAGGGCCTTCATGGCCGCGTGATTCATGAGGTGGAGGACGGCGCCGATGAGCCCGAGCGGATTGGCCAGCCCGATGCCGAGCCCGATGTAGCCGACCTGGGCGATCGAGCTGTAGGCCAGCATCCTCTTGAGCTCGGTCTGGGCCATGGCCATGATCGAGCCGTAGAGGATGCCCGCGGCCGCCAGCCAGCCGATGACCGTCGTCACCGGGATGGTTCTCGAGACATAGGCCGTGCCGAATATGAAAAATAAGACACGGATGAGGACATAGGCTCCGACCTTGGTCCCGATCGGCGCGATCAGAGCCGAGGAGGAGGAGGGAGCGTAGGTATACGAGTCGGGGAGCCAGCCGTGGAGGGGGAAGAGGGCCATCTTGAGCCCCATCCCGGCCACGATCAGGCCGAGCCCGATAACGACGGCCGGCTCGTGGCCGACGGCGGGCAGGATGGCCTTGAGGTCGGCCATGTTGAGCGTTCCCGTCATCGTGAACAGGAAGCCGAGTCCGAGGAGGTAGAAGCAGGCCCCGATCGTCCCCAGGATCAGGTAGCGGATGGCGGCTACGGGCGCCTTGCGGCTCCCGACCGCGATGAGTCCGTAGAGAGAGAGCGAGGCGATTTCGAGCCAGACATAGAGGTTGAAGAAGTCGCCGGTCACGACGATCCCGTTGAAGCCGCAGAGCATCAACACGGCCACCGCGTAGTAGGGGACGTGCTTGCCGGATTCGGGAATCTCGCGATCGACGACTTTCTTGGCATGGACGAGGACGAGAAAGCCGATCGTGTTGATGACGAGAAGGACGAAGGCGGACAGGGGGTCGAGGACGTACTCGATCCCGATCGGCGGCGGCCAGCCGCCCATGTGGTAGTGGATGGGGCCGAGGCTGAGGGCCTTGACCAGGTTGAGGATGCTCAGCCCGACCGTCGTGAGAGATACGGCCAGGGCGAGCCAACGGGCGAGGCGGCGCTCGATCAGGGCGAAAAGGGGGATGGCGATGGCCGTCGGCAGAAGGAGGACGACCGGCAGGGCCGGCGAGTTATTCCATATCCAGGTCATTTTTCATCCGCTCGACGAGCTCGTCTTCGTGAAGAGTTCCGAACCTTTTATAGATCGTGATCAGGAGGGCGTAGGCGACTCCGCTCGTGGCCACGCCGACGACGATGGCCGTCAGCATCAGGCAGTGCTGGAGGGGGTCGATGTAGCGGGCCGTGCCGGCCGTACCGATTGCCGGATCGACGATAGGGATGGTCGCCTTCCATTTGCCCGCGCTCGACAGATAGAACATGATGATGGCGGCCTGGAAGATGTTCATCCCGATGAGCTTCTTGACCAGGTTCTTCTTGACGACCATCCCGTAGAAGCCGAGAGTCATCAGGAGGAAGACGAACCAATAGCCGTAGTGGCCGAGGAGAAATTTAGTCATGGGGCCTTCCTTCCAGAAGGTCGTCATAGATGGCGGTCAGGATGCCCATGACGGCCAGCCCGACCCCGACCTCGATGAACAGGATCCCCAGGTTGCGATGATGGGGCGGAAGCCCCGAGACGGGGAGGAAGGCGTAGTTGAGAAAGTTGCCGCCGCAGAGCATGGCCACGAAGCCCGTCCCCCAATAGATCAGGACGCCGGCCGAGCCGAGCGGCGTCCCCCAGGAGCGGGGGAACTGAAGCTGGGCCAAGTCGCTCCCCGCGGCCAGCCGGACAAGGATCAAGGCCGCCGCCAGCATGGTCCCGCCCTGAAAGCCGCCGCCGGGGCTGTAGTGGCCGTGGAAGATGACGTAAAGGGCGAAGATCATGATGAAGGGCGAGACGGTCCGGCTGACCAGGCTGATGATAGCATCGTCGTCGCGGCGCATCATCGACGTTTTTCCTTGGTCCGCTCGCGGCGCAGGATCAGGAAGCAGATGAGGCCCGCCGTCAGGATGACCGTCTCTTCCCCCATCGTGTCGAAGCCGCGGTAATC
>Ga0315274_10005722_pt1 | contig 18162 bp, 21 predicted proteins | sample YL17G02_20_MG_FD_203700 | JGI IMG/M metagenome (GOLD analysis project Ga0315274, IMG submission 203700) | Sediment microbial communities from Yellowstone Lake, YNP, Wyoming, USA - YL17G02_20 | ecosystem: Environmental > Aquatic > Freshwater > Lake > Sediment | place: USA: Wyoming | collected...
CCTAGTTGAGGGTGGGATCAACGACAACAGTTTGAAGATCGTGCTTCAGAAGGCTCACGAGGCGCAGCCTAGAAATGCCTTGTATCAGGCTGCGTACCATCTTTATAATGATGGAGTTCAGGATGACGCCTACCGGGCTCTCACGGACGAGAGCCTATTTCCTAGAGACCACTTGCCGACGTCGGCTAACTATGCAACCGACTATCTTTTCCAGCGTGATGATGATACTGCGAAAGGCCCAGGCGCTGACTGGCTTCCAGATCTATCTGGGTCAAGCGAGTCTAATGGCCGGGGAGTAGACTTTGTTTTTGCGGCAGCAATGGCCCTTGGAGAGATTCGCTGAATGTTGAGATCAGTATTATACGTTTTTGGTTTACTATTACTGGCTTCTTGCGTGACCTCGCACAAAAGATGCCCCGCCGCTAGCGTCGCGCAAACTCGTATTGTCGCTGATCTGATGCACCGCTACCACTGCACCGATAAGTACCAGGTCGAAGGCACTGTCCACATCATATCCAGTTGGAGCTGCTCTGACCGACAGATCACCGTCGAGACGCTGCCTCCAGACCCGCTTACTGTCCCTCCAGAGTTAAGCCCTGAGCGGCGTGACTGCCTACTGCTTAGCCGCAGGATCGCCAATGCCTTCGCAGAAGGGGCCCCAAGTGCCTGGAATTGCGCTAAGGCGCTAAATCCCGATCCGCCGTCTCAGGAAAACCCCTGCAACGGTCTGTGAACGGATGAAATAAACAAGAAGAAGACGGGGGACGGCCCCGTCTTCTTTTTTTATTTCCGGGCCTTGCGCTGGACTTCCAAGCCCTCCGAAATTTTGGTTAAGGCCTAGCCCCTCTATGCCGATAGGGAGGTCGCGGTTCTTGTACCCAAATAACCCCGGAGACCCTCCTATGGACCAGAAGACTTCGCAGGACAGCGCCCCCTCAGCGATCCCTTACGAAAGCTTGTCGGCTTTCATAAAATTCGGTGTCGATGCCGGTAACACCCTGGGTGAGGCCTTTAAAACCGGTAGCTTTGACCTAGGCCAGCTGGGCAGCATGTTCCACCTCGTCTCTGAAGGCAAAAGGGCTTTCAGCCACTTAGATGATATGAAGGCTAGCCTCTTAGCCCTTACCGAGCAGCAGCGCGCGGATCTTTACAGCTACGTCACGACCAACCTCAACATGCCGGAAGCCGGGCTCCAAGAGTCCATCGAGAAAGCGCTGCTGACCGTTTGTAAACTGCACGAAATATACTTACTCTGGAAGTAACCCATTATTTAATATTTAGGAGGTTTCATGCGTTGGACCCTAGTCCTGCTATTTTTGTGCACGTCGCTAACGGGACCGATGATAACGGCGACACCCGCTTATGCACAAGCCGCCGTGTCCCCGGTAAGCCCACTAGCGCCCTCGAAGGCCCCCACCCAGAGCCCAAAGAGTGAAGTGGCAAAAATTCTCGGCGGGGCTCCAGCGCTTTTAAAAGCTCCGCCGGTGGAAGAGTTGGCTCCGCCGACTCCTGCTCTTCAAGATGCCATCGGCTACGTTGGCGGTGACCTTCATGGGCTGGGCAAGATCCTAGCCATTATCACGACAGCAATGGGTGCCTTGCGTGCTCTGTCTGAGATTTTAAGCAAGGTCGCTCTTTTGACTGGCAATGTCCAAGCGGGTGTGGCGGCGCAAGCAGCCAGCACGTCTCTTTCCTACCTGGCATGGTTTATCGGGATCTTCGGTCTGGGGGCCCCCAAGTCGGTGCCTGGCCCTGCTCAGATCAAGGCTGCGGCAGCCACGAAGCCTAATACGTCAACTCCTCCGCCGGAAGCTCCTGTGTCATGATTAGGGACGACAACTCCGACAAAGCCCCAAAGGGGACAAAGCGTAGTACAAAGTGGCCAGCAGTGCGCAAGGCACACCTGGCCAAGTTCCCAACGTGCGCCGTGTGTGGCGGGAAGAAAAAGCTCGAGGCTCACCACGTCAGCCCATTCCACCTGTATCCGGACCTTGAGCTATCCCCCGGCAACCTGATTACGCTGTGCGAAAACAAGGGGTATGGTCTAAACTGTCACTTATTATTCGGCCATCTTGGGAATTTTAAAAGCGTCAACGCCGCCGTGCGTGAGGACGCAACGTCTTGGCATGTGAAGCTTGTATCGCGCCCAAAATAACGAGGTCTGCTTGGAAGGTCTGAGCTTAGAAGCGTCTAGGAACCCGCTCATCAACGAAGTGTTGGTGCTCGTGGGCGGCGCCGTCTTGACCGTCATGATGGGCATGATCTCTTACCTTGTGAAGCGCATGATATCGAGCAACGATAAACTGCATGAGAAGACCGGCAGGAAGCTCGAGCATCTTGAAGAGCATGTGACTGGTGAGATTCAGAAGATCTCGGGTCACATGTCAGAAATCGAACGGAAGTTTCTTTCGTCTTCCAGAGGGTTTTCCGGCGAGTTCCTTCAGCAGCAGCTGACCAAAACCTCGGAGCGAGTTCGCACTGATGTTCTTAATAAGGTCGAAGCAGGACAGGCGGTTTTGACTGAGCTTAAGCGAGACTTCCAAGACCTAAAGTCGGACATCGTGCATAAGCAGGGCAAGACTGAGATCATCCTGAAGTCTGTCCAAAAAGACATTACGCCGTTTATCGACTTGGTGCCGGTCGTCAAAGACACGCGGTCCAAAGTCGACATTCATGACCAGGTGCTCGACCAGTTCACGAAAGTCTTAAAGGCGCAAAACGCCGCGATCAAAGACTTAAGAGCCAGGAAAAAAGAATAGGTGGGCGCAGAGCTTCGCAGTCAAAGGCTGGGTCTTCCGGCCTTTTTTCTTTTTACTTAGAGGGAAAAAGCCTAAAATTAGCAAAAGATTAGCACGCACTCCGACTTCGGGAGACTGACCGTCATGACCATCACGCCGAGCTCGCTGCACCAGGCCGGGTTCTACCCGTCGAATGTCCGTCTTATCTCAAACGGCGATCCCTGCAACCAGACTTTCCTCAACAACCCCATGCTCGATCTCCAGTTCAGGACCGACGTCCTGCTTAACGAGATCAACAATTTTGAGACCGCCACAGCGGGTAACTTCAACGACATCATTAACTTTGATGATAACCACACACACAACGGCCTGCTTGGTGAGAAAGTCATCGATCTCGGACAAGCTTACGCCAATGGAAATATTGTTCAGAGCTTTAGTCTGGGCAACGGTGGATCGTTGACCATCAAGGCGCACGGCGGTGGAGCCACACTCTTCCAGCTAAACGATGCTGGTCTTACTCCGGAAACGCAGGTCGTCTTCCCGCAGTCGACCAACATGTTTTCACACATATCGGCTGCGGCCAGTGATCGCACGAATAACCCCCACAGCTTAAAGCTTCAAGCCAGGCTCTTCACTATCTCGCAAGGCTGCCTAGTCGGCTCAGTGAATAGCGACCAGAGCGTGACCCTGAGCACCGTCGCCACGGTCGGCACGCTGTACTCGGCACTTGGTTTAGCCGGCGCTGTTCCTTCCAATGGATCTTCTAACGAAGGTGTCCTGGTCGGGACGAGCCTTTACTCGCAGGTGGCCCCACTCAACATCGTTCTCGTCTTTGACGCCTCGACAAACGCGCAGATCTTTTCTGGGGGCCTTCCGGTTTTCGGGCTGCTGGTAAATACGGGCACCCAGATATCCCCGACTTGGCAGCTCCATTTTGCGACCACCGCTGGCGATTATACGTTTGCTTCCGGTAGCCCAAAAACGCTCAAGCTCTATGCCCAGTATGCCTATTCGCTTTCGACTGTTTTGACTGTCGATCCCCGTGTCTATCTGGTCGGACAACTCGGGCTGACGGGAGTATAACTTATGAAGACTTATGCGCAATTTGTCACGGACCTGGGCGTGCGCGAAAGCTCCGGCGACTACGGCGCCGTCAACCAGTTTGGCTACCTCGGGCGCTACCAGTTTGGTCTGGCGCGTCTGTCAGACCTGGGGCTTTGCAAGCGCAGGCCAGGCACCAGAGGCCCAGAGAATGGTGCCTTCACGTGGGTCTCTCCTTACAGCCAAGAGCTTTTTCTAACGTCACCTGAGCTGCAAGACGACTGCTTTAGCGTGCACGTCGGAAAGTACCGAGCCTGGGTCGCCCAGCGCTACCAAAGCGTTCTCGGGCGCACCTTCTGCAAGACCGTGATCGACATGTCGGCCGCCATCGGGGTCTGCCATCTTCTGGGTCCCGGCGGGCTCATGTACCTGTTTCAAAATCACGATCTGCTCGATGCCAACGGTACCCACGCGACGGATTATGCTGCCAAGTTTAGTGGCTACTGGATCGCGACGAACCTTCCGACCAGTGTGACTTGGCAGCCGGCCATAAAAACGGAAGGCCAGGTGTAAACCTGGCCTCCGGCCCGTTGGCAGACACGGGACTTCATGATCAATAACCTGGCTCCCAAACTGGCCACACAGTCTTGTCGGCGCAAGCCGTCTAGGCTTTACAACGCGTTACAAGGACACCAGGTAAGGCTTTGATTTTCCTACTCTCTTAGAAGTTAGGCCTTTCTTCTTGGGCCCGTCTCGCAGCTGCATGGCGACCTCGAGTTCGCAACGTCTCTTGCTTGGCGCCCCAAGAAAGACCTGGCCGATCTCGGCTAGTGCGCGGGCGTCGGCGATGTGCTCGTTGTCCAGCCCGAAGTGCTTCATGATCTGAGCCTTGCTGGCCTGCGGCTTGCCGACGGCGAACTTCTTCACCTGCGACGGGGCGGCATGAATCACGTTGCCACAAAGCCTCCAGGCGGTAAGTTGGAGGATGCCGTTGATCTCGGCTAGAGGCACTAACGAAAATCCTTTGTAATCGTAGCCCTCGATGACGACAAGGTCTGCCGGATAGGTGAGCATGAACTCGCGCACTTCCCGGTCAATAAAGTCCAGGCGACTGTGAGCTTTAAGAGACCCCTTGGGTACCACTACTTTTGTTTGCCTGACGATGGCTCCGTCGCCGTTATTTGAGACGTAGCACAGTCCGGTGTTTGTGAGAGATGCGTCAATGCCGATTGTTCTGAAAGCTGTCATGCCCTAAGATTAGAGAAATTCGCGGGTTTGTTCTAGCGGGGAGATGACCATGGCAGCGACAGTGACCCTTTATCAACAGCGCAGTGCCTTGGGCCCCGATGGGTACCAAGTCTCTAACAATATCACGGCGTCCAGCGGCATCCCCGTCGAGCTCTTTGTTTACATGACCGGGACAGGGGACTTTGACCATGTCGCTTGCATGCAAGATTTTCAGTATCCGACCACCCAGGCTGCTGCCCAGGTACCCACACCTAATATCTCGTTTTACCGGCTGTCAGGTTGCTCCCAGACTTTTCCAGACGTGGCGACTGCCATTGCTTGGGCGACCATGATCAAAGAACGGATCAAGGGCCTGCTTGGTGTCTTTGACCCTGCGGTTCTAAACTTCGTCGGCGATGACACCACGCTCTTTCAATGAGCCGGTAGCTAAAAAAAAAGACCAGCCTGGTGGCTGGTCTTTCTCTCTACGACACCGGCAAGTTAGGGTTGTTTTTGAGGTAGTTAATCCAATTTTTGACGGAGTTTCGGTCACCAGTGAGTATAAAACTCTTAGCAATATCGTTGTTGGCAATAATCCTGCTTTTGACTTTCTCCTCGATTGCGCTTAGCTTCTTTCTGCCCTTGTAGGGGTCGACGTTGATGGCCAAGAAGGCAGCCATCAGCTCTTTTTCACCGGGCTTAGAAAGCTTTAGGCGATCGGTCACTAGGGCCTTTGTCGGCGGTAGCCACCCGCTAGTCGCTGCTACTTCAGGCTCAGGGCTCTTCTTTTTAAAGCCTAGAGCATCGACAGAGACAGGGTCTCGGTCTTTCTTTTTTCGAGACTGGGGCTCCTCGCCAATCGTCTCCGCTAGCTCACTAGCTGCCATGATGGGTAAGCCTTCAGCTAAGTCTAAGACCTTTCGAAGATCTTCGACCGAAGCCGGAAGCGAGAAACTCCCGCCCTTCCCGAGGTAGCCTTCGACCAAAAAGTAGCTGTCCCTGCACCTAATGTCTTCGATGACGGCGACCTCTTTATCCCGAAATAAGAAGCCCAGCTTGTGGGCCATGACTTGCAACACTGGCTTGGGCACACTTTTCTCCCTCATTAATCGGATGTTTAGTAAGCGCTTCCTGATAGAGAGCCATCAGCACATCAAACTTGTCTTGTCGGATTTGCCTTATGCTCTGCATCTTGCCAACGAGATACTGGCGAAGCTTGAGCCCGTGGCCGTGGTCATGCGAGACCCACCCGTGGTCTATGCACGCGCATAGCACGCGTTTGACTCGGTTAAACGTCGACTTCTCGACGTTCAGTCTCTCGTTAATCACACAGCCCAGGATCTTAATCTTGGCACTCTTTGACCGGGTAATACGTGTCTTGTCTTGGTTGATTGTGAACCCAGACTCTTCGACATATTTTATGACCTCGTCTCTGACCCGCTCGACTTCTTGCTGAGAAATCGTCTGGTCTGGATGTGTCATAGAGATGTCGTCGCTGTAGATCGTGAACACCCAGTCCGGAGAGTTTGCTTCTAAGAACTCTTCGATTCTTTTGCCAAATCTTTGGAAGGCCACAAGATTTGCTAGAGAACCACTGAGGGGTGACCCTTGTGGCAAAAACCTACGCCTATCGTCCCACTTCACCGTACAAAGCTGAGCCAGAGTCCAGCCCACATGATGCGAGTAGCCGACCTCGTTACAGAAAAACTCCCGAATCCAACTAGCTCTCACGCTGTTGAAAAAGTTACACAGATCCAGGTGAATCTCGACAAGCGGCTGATAGAAAAATCTCCCGGCTTCCGAGCCCTTCATATGGGGCTCCTTAGGCCGAGAGACTTTCTTGTAGCGCGGGTCTTTTTCCAGATCAAGATACCGGCGTAGCTCGTCGTCTGTGGCCGTCTCGGCAAACCAGTAAGACGGCCTGACGTGCTGCTCCACAGCGTCGGCAATCCCTAGGCCCTTCACGTAGGCTATGACAGCCTTTGGGTAGGGGAGTTGGGACAGCATGGCGTTGATCGACCTATGCACGCCTTTGAGAGCGGGCATAGGTTCCTGAATCGGGCGCTCTTTAATCAGCTCACCGGAAGGGCTAAGCTTTTTAATGGTAAAGCACCTGTAGGCCCAGAGATTTTCGTCCGTGTCTGCCGACCCATCTGGTTTTACTTTGCCAAACCGGTAGTTCTTGGTCCCCGTGGGACCTGCGTTCCTAAGCAGGAGCAAGAACTCAAGAGTCTTTCTACGAATCCCGAGGCGAAAAGCCATCGAGTTGCGGTCAATGATTAGTGGGAAGTTATCCTTGATCGTCGAAGAAAAGTTGATCTCGTGAAATCTTGTCGCGCTAAACCCCTGTGCCATGCTCACCTCCTCTAGGGTTATCTTTTCCCATCTGGTCATATTCTAACGGTGTAATAGACCTGGCCGCCTTGTCTTGAAACGCGTCGGTACCGACAAGCTTGATCTTGTCGAGACAACTCAGTGTCCCTAGAGAGCAGTGCTTGTCGTTGACGACCTTGCGTACCCCTTGCAAGCAAACTGCGCACGGCAGCTGCTTATCTCCCCTTACGTAAAGAGACAGACTGTCAAGCAGAAGATCGAGGTCGTTTTTGCTGTGCGTGAACTCCGTGCCTTCTCGGTTGCGATGACGATCCGTGAGCTTTCGGGCCACGTTCTTATTGAGCATGTACCCCGGGGAGACCCGGTCGCCGTTTCGGCGAGGAAGGACAGGCACGCACACCAAAGCCTGAGAGGATCCAATATTATCAAGCGCTGTCTTTGACAGAGCTTTGAGAAGCTGGTTCCCGTCGTCTTCAGTCCACCGCTCAAACTTGGTCACGCTAGCTTGGTCCCGAGCCATCCCCGTACAGTGGTACTCATTGATGCGCGACTTTAGAAACTCTAGCTGGAACCCCTCGACCATCTTAAAACCAAGGAAGACGTCGTAGACCCTGCTAAACATCCTAGCTTGACCTTCCGGTATCACGTAAAAAAGCTCAAAAGGTATTACTCCCGCACTCTTTTCTGTCACCCGCCTTTCAAACCGGTACCACTGCTGTTGGGCATACGGGGATACTGGCACTGCTTCAGCACTCATACTTACTCCTGTTTTAGTGGGGGCCGCCGAGGTTAGCGGCGATCCATCTTGATGACTTTGCCAAACCCGTTGAGGTCTCTGGGCATGCTGCCTCCTTGGGAAAGAAGCCAGATTAATGGGACTTGCTTGGTGCTCATTCGTACCTTTAGGCTGGGCATGGGCGCCTCGCCGTCGGTGTAGTTGAGGATCAAGTCGGGCTTGAAGATCTTGCCGTCTGGGTCTTTTCCTGACTTAGCTTCAGAAAAGAAGCAGTCAAAGTCCGTACCACCACGACCAAATACTTCTACCTTCGTCTTAGACCCACGCCTTAAGTAGTAACGCTTATGGATTTGCGTGTCGTACTCGATGACTTTGACGTCCATGTCGAGATCGGCGTCGACAATCTCTTGGACTAGACCGAGGCCGTAGGTGAGAACGTCGTCAGACATGGAGCCTGAGGTGTCGATCCCTACTACCACGCGAAACTTAAGGGTGTCGCGGTTGTGGCCATAGAGACCAAAAGTCGAGCCCAGAGCCATCCTGTTGGGGTTGATCACATTGATTCGGCGCTCTTGAGACTGTAGCCTTGTCTGCGTAATTTCAGACTTTAAGATCTGCTCCCACCTTCTAGCCAGAGGCGTGCGCCTTCTCTCGATCATCTGCTTAATAAATCCGGGGATCAGGCCTCGACCGTTGTCCGGACCCATACGCGTAATGTGGTCATAAGCCCTCTCGACTAGCTCATAGCCGTGTTGCTCCAGAGCTGTGATCTGGTCACGCACGCTCTCGCCTTCTTCCGGCTTAAGTTTCCAGTCGTGCTGCTCTTTCATCGCTTGGTCGAGCAGCTTATTCGAGCTTGCTGCCTCGTGCCGCACGCCTCCTTCGGAGCCTACGTCACCATCTTTCTGAGAGTCTTTAGACCCAGCTCCTGGCGAATCGCTATCTCCAGCTGACTCAGCTTCTTCATCTGTCTGATCGTGTTCAGCCTCAGATCTTTCGTCACCTCGATCGCCTCCTTCAGCTTCGCCTTTCTTTCTTCCGGACTTAGTTTTTGATTTGGCCCCTTTGCCAGTAGACCCAGCAGCGTATCCAGTCTGTCCACTGTGCTCTCCAGTGGCGTCGGACTCTCCGTCGTCATCTTCGTCTCCCTCTTCCTCTTGTGAAACTTCTTTGACTTCGATCTTACTGATTAAGTTTTCAATATAATATTCCATGCTTTCCATAGCTGGCAGACTGAATTGCCCAGGTAATAGAGCTCCTTTAGGCAGAGAGTTGACTTTGCTCTGCGCCAAGATAGAGTTATCTGCCAAGTCAGCGGCGACGTTGAATACCGCAGCCCTCTTAATCTTTTCGATCTCGTCGACCCAGAGCTCCATGTAGCGGTTAAACCTAGGTATGTGCTCAAGCACGATATGTAAACATTCGTGCTCTATGACGGTGTGGGCTTCCGCCGGCACTAAGTATTGGTACCACTCTGGGTGGTGGCATAACACGTAGCGCCCATTTTCGACCCTGACGCACATCGTATCGACCGTGGGGTCTGGAATTTTTTCCAAAAGAGATAGCAGGTAGGCGTAGTAAAACTTACGATCGGCGAACCCCCTGACCACCAAGGGGAAAGGCCACGGGGTCGTCTTGACCTGCCGCCCGTCGGTGATTGAGCGGCGAAGCGGGGAGGACACCGGTACTCTCTCGGGTTTTTGAGTCTCTGGGCTTGGTTTTTCCTGGGTCTGCATGGAAAGGCTCCTTTTCTGGAAGACGTTTGTTTTTGGCTTAAGTTTGGACTATCATTACGTTAGTTAGATCTTTCTAGGAATCACTGGAGAACGGCATGATCCACGATCAGTTCACCGACCGGGGCCTACGCGTGCTTGCGGACAAGATCCGCAACTTCGGTCCCGAAATGCGCGAAATGATCAAGACGGCTGAGATCGACTACGACGACAGCGCCACGCTGCCGTCTTCGGCTTTTGCCTGGCCCGAAGAGCGCCGGCTAGCTATTCATACTCCTGAACACGCTGCGCTATCGCTCGTCTACGCCTCAGGAGAGTCGCTGCCAAAGCAGGTAAGAGACCGCTTGGAGAAAGCTGCTGAGCTGCACGAAGTCCCAGCGGCCGAGCTTGAAAAAGTCGCATCGGAGGCTGCTCCTGAGAACTTCTCGGACTATCTTATCCCGCAAAGAAAATTCGGCCGTATCGAGACTCGTGAGCATGTGAAAGAGGCCGAAGAGTTTTTTACCAACAACTACAAAAAGCTCGACCTGATGACCCGTGCCAACGCTGCGGCGACACTGGTCAAGCATGCCAAGGTACACGGCGTAAAGCTAAAGCAGTCTTTATTCAAGCACGCCGGGCTGACGCAGACTTCGCCCAAAGTCATGGGAGAGTGGCTGGAAGTCCGTGCAGGAATGTCAAAAGAAGCTTCGCACAAGACGGCGTTCACCAAGCTTGCAGGCTTTGTGCAGGACAAAGAAAAGTTCCACGTGGCGTCTCGCGGGGATTTGATCAAGCTCGCTGAAACTATTTCCGAGCTAGACGAAAAGGCTGGGCTGATTGGTCGCTATGACCGGGATATCCCAGACGCCATGCTGACGGTGTTCAACACCGTGAAGACCGCCGAAGAGACCGTGTGCCTAGGCGCCAAAGACGTACCCGTTTCAAAGCTCGTCAACTTTTCTCCTAAAGACTACGGCGATGTCTTGGGCGATGACATAGTCGGCGAGATCTCGGACAAGCAGGGTAATATCAAAGAGGCCGAATTACTCGACGTTTTAAAAACTTTGCCCGCAGATTTACAAGCCGTGCTGGTGCGCTCACTTAGGCTTTGAGCGCGAGGCCCTCACAGCTTTTTTCTTTCTCGTTCTCTTTGAGTTGAGCAGAGTCTTAAGCTTTCGTGACGGTGCAAACCGCACACTCTTTTTCTCGGGGATCGTCGTGTAGATCCCCTTGTTGACGTTGTGGATCTGGCGCTTTTTGCGGCTGGTGATCTGGAACGTCCCAAAGCTGGATTGGTGGTACTGACCGCCCATGAGGAGAAGCTTAGTGATGGTCGAAAAGATGAAGCTAAGCGCGCTAGAAGCTTGACCAAGGGTCAGGCCGCACTCGTCCGATAATAGCTTTGCCAACTCGTTTTTACGCACATGACCCCCAAACTATCTCCAGTATAATGATAGGTTACAGGTCTCGATGTCGCAAAGTCTTTCTGATAGAGGGGATAAAGAATACCACGAGAATTAAGGTACCGCAGACGAGTATAGTAAGAGGCACTTTCTTTATGAAGTCGATATAGTCTTGTGCCGCTTCGGGATGCAGGCAAAGATATAAAAACAAAACCAAGACTACAATAGCAAGAGAGACAGCCATCATGAAAGAGACCTTCACAGAAAAAGTAAATAACGGCCAGCAAAAGCTTATACCAGAAAGCTTGGATAAATTAGCACGTCGAGATCTTGAAAACGACGACTCACCAGCTCTTGTAGCCTACGAGGCTGCCAAGCGCTTGTGCGGCCCAGGGCTCGACTGCTGGGAAACAGAGACGGTAGCCCACGAACTCTTAGGTAAGCACCAGCTGACACTGCACGACATTACTCTAAACAAAATCTGGTGCATCATGGCTCTGCACCAAAACCGTGAGGTCTTAACGAGTGCCCATGTATTTCAAAAAATAGTCTTGGCTCTCAACGGCGAAATGCCTAACACCTCGATCGACGAGAAGGTCGAAGCGGCTCATATCGCCTGGGCGCTGGTCGCGTTGCACATCGAGCTGCGCGAGCTAAACTTAATGTTCGATTACGGGCCAATCAAGTACATAGCGATGGTCCTGCACGACGAAGGTTTTGTGCTGGCTCCCTCGGGGATGGGCTTTGTGCAGGAAGAGCTGACCAAGCTCAGCCAAGCTCCAGAGCTTGTCAGCCTTGTCAAAGACGCCATCAAGAAAGCGCCCGAGGAACTCCCCGACGGGTCTCTTGGGGGCATACTGCGCGAACAAGTTCAGAAGATGGTCCGAGTAGAAGAGTACGTGAAGATCATGCACGCCGAGATGACCGAAGGGTTAAAGCTCTACAGAGCGGGCTAGGCCGCCTTCGATGAGTCAGCATTGGTGGCTGGCTGGTCCGTTTCGCTGTTGTAGAGTAGCTGCATGTTAGCTTTGTCATTAAAGAAGTCGGACGGTTCGTAGACTGGGACGTCTAAGACCTCGTGCGTTTTCAGAGGACACGCTTCGCTTAGGGTCTCGGCATACGAGTCGTAGACTAGCTCTGAGCAGTAGAAGGCCGCTAGGCCGGGGGATAGCTGGTAGTCATAAGGCTTGCCGACTTGGCTTAGCGCCCAGGCCAGCGCTGCACTGCTCTGCTCAGGGGTCGCAAACTTCGGCCGAAGAAGGCAGACAGCATCCTTGGTAAGAAAGAAGTCATCTGCCATGACCAGGTGGACCCCGTCTGCGGTGGACTGAAGCACCCGCTTGCTATCTACGACGAGGGCCGCATGTCGCCACGGGCCAGCAATAATGAGATCTGTAGCTTGCCCGGCGACGTAGGACAGGAGAATATCCCCCGGCCTCCAAATGGCTATGCATGCTTCAAGATCAGAGTCTTTGACCACTTTGACCGACGTCGGAACGTGAGTCTTGCCAAGCCACTTTATAACAGGCTGCACTGTCGCCAGAAAAGTCTTTCTAAACCAAAGTACAATATTCATGGTGCCTCCCCCGCCGGTACGTTGGCTATGATGGCGTCGATCTCTTTCTTCAGGTCATCTTCGCTTTGCTTGGGGGTCCTGAGTTTACCCCCACCCGGGAAAATCAAGCTCCAAGAGCCGTCGGGGCGCTTTTCGTACGAGAAGTCTTTGTAAGTCGCCATGTGATCCTCTCAAGCTTTGTAGAGCTGCACGCACGTCTCAATTGCTAAGACAAATCCCGTCGGATGACGCAGGTAGAAGCGCAGCTTATTTAGGTGATAGTTCGAGTTGTAAGCCAGATGCTTGACCGTCCGGCCATCTAGGACAATCGGGTCTTGCGGCTTCACGTAGCGCAGGTTGCGCCCGGTGAGCAGTAGTTTTGACCCACCAGAAGAGGACGGAATATCCGGCACCGCCAGAACCCAGAGACGGGCATCGACTGTGACCGCATCGTAGAAGCGCAGCTCGCCGGACATGAGATCGTAGTCGTGGGTGGGCTCCCAGCTCATGACTGTCATGGTGCAGTTGGTGGTCAAGTAAGTCTGATCCGTGGCATTGTCCCCGGTAATCAAAGTCTCTGATCCGGAGGAGCCTTCATAAAAGGCTATCGTCGCAAAACCGAAGTTCGCGCCGTCTTGTTTTTTAGAGTAGAGGCTGTCGTAAGTCCCTGCGGAGAACTCGAACGTATGGTCTTGGAACGTCCAACCTAGAGTCGTTTGTTTAGTACGGGTAAGAGTAGACCCGTCCGAGTCCTTGGGATCGCTCGACGTGACCGCAGGCATGGTGCCGACGTTGACAGTCTGAACTGTATTTTGTGGAAGAGGAACCCCGGTATGGGCAGCCACTACGGTATCGACTTCAGTCCAGTCACTCAAATCTGCCTTAAACCCTACAGTCAGCTGGTCGCCAAGAAGACTCGTGGTGGGCAAGTCCAACGCAACTGTGATCGCTGTGTCCTGCTGAAGGGCCTGGATCAAGCTATCAAGAGCGCACGGGGATTTCGTATAGGTTTTTGTAAGAGCCATTTAGTTGCCCAATCTCGTCATAATCAGTGTTCGGTCAAGAACAGAAATGCTACCAGACGAACTTCTCACGCGAACGTCACACGTATCTGTCCCAGTGAAAGTGGCAACAGTCATGGACGATGCCATGCCGCTCCAGCCACCGCCCGACGCCTGTGATGCGCGAACCGAATCCGCAATGGCCACACCATTTTTAAAAATGGTGCTCCTCATAATCGAGTTGTTCGTCGCAACCGTCGCCGATGAGTTATACCAGGCAGCGTATGTCCCCTGAGTCGGAGTAACTGTGAACCCAGTAATTATAACGTCGGTCGCACTGGCCGTGGTGAACGTCGTCGATGACGTGATCTTGTAGTTAACAATACCGGCTGCGGTGCCAATCGTGTTGCCGTAGGTGATCCACGTACCAGCTGACGATCCCGCCACCTGCAAGATGCAGAACGTGACCGCCAGCGGCGGAATGTAGGTAAGCGTAGTACCCGCTGCGTTCTTGAGCAAGACGGACGCCGACGACTGGTTGTAGACCTCATAGAGCTGTCCCACGATGATCGTCGTGGCAGACGGCAGAACTAGAGAATAACCCGCCGCCGACCCAGTGAGGATCTGAAGCGACTGTGATGTTGAAATGAGGGTGATCGTGCCGTTGAGCGTCGTTGCTGTGAGATTCGGAACATGCACCCGACCAAGGTTCTGCTGAAAGTAGCCAGACGCTGAACCGCGAGCCACCTCGTTAGCCTTAAGCGTGCCTCCCGCAAAGAGAATGAAGTCTTTAGAAGCAGACCCTACAGCCATGTTCCCATCTGAGGCATACAGATAGGCATCGCCAGGACCGTTTATGTCAAACGCCGGATCAGAGTAAGTAGAGCTGTTGATTCCTAAGTCAACGTAGTTCGCCGTGTCCGTGCCGTTGTCTGCCGTCGCGATGAAGTCGGTTGACGCCGAAGTCCCAGCACTTAGGTTCTGCGCATTCACCTGGGCAAAGGCATTGACGTTAGCCGCTACTCCAAGGGCGTTGTTTGAAAACGCTGGACCACCAGTAGGCCCAATTTGGAGGCTGAGCGTGGTGTCGTCCCACCGAAACTGACCGGTGGCGTTGGCTGCGAAGGTCCCCGGCACCACGCCCCTAAATTGCACGTCACCCTGGCTTCCAGCTGCCAGAGTTGTGCCAGACGAACCAATCAAATAGTTCCACACGCCAGCGGCTGGCGTTGCCACTTGCAACGAGATGAACGCCACCGCCCCAGCACCGAGAGTGATGAGTGTCGCGCCACCGTTCGTCTTGACTGTGATGGTCTGAGACGACGCGTTAAAAACCTCGTAGCGTTGGCCGGCGACTAGGGTCGTCGCACTCGGCAAGACGACACTGTAGCCGGTCTGTGTTCCGGTGATCACCTGGACGCACGACGAGGAGACCACTAACGTCAACGTCCCATTCAGCGTCGATGCCGTAAGAACAGGCGTCGTCACCAAGGCGTTGAGCGTTAGTAGGCTCTCGACTGTCGCGTTGTCAGAGACTAAGGGCATTAGCTCGCTTCACCTGTAATAACAGCTTCCCAACTCACGTCGTTGGAAGGCGCTGCGTTGGCGTTCAGGTTGATGACAAAGCCGGCCGTCGTACGCGTTTCGTAAGTCGGAGAGCGGTTGTCACCACAAGTGATTTTGACTGCGTAGGTCGCCGAAGGCATTGCTGTGGTGAAGGTCACCGTGGCCTTTTTCGGGTTCCCTGCGAATGTTCCCGCCACTACCACGCCGGCGCGATTTAGCAGGGCGTTGTTTAAGTGGGCATGGTCGGCCCGAGCGTATTTCTCAAGCGTACCAGCCGATGCTGCGCGGTTGTACGTCTCAGCAACGATGTCGCCAACGACACCCCAGGTGGTGTTCTGGTCGACCGTTTCACGCGCATCGGTCAAGGCAGTAACAGCCGAGACAGAGGTCGTGAAGGTCGCAAGGGGCATGACGTTGTCGGGCAAGGTCGTGCCAGATGTAACCGTCCCTGCGGTGTTGACATAGATGAAGCCAGAGATACTAGCACCGAGCGTGATCGAGCCGGAAGCAACAGCCGTTGAGGTGCCGTTGAAGCGCGCCGTACCACCTGTGAAGTTAACGGCCAGACCAGTGCCCGGGTAGGTGACTGAGAATTGCTCGGCAGTGGAGTTCTTGACCATGACCGACCAGAGCCACACACCCGCTGCGGGGGTCGCCGTCTGGAGGATAAACGTCGCCCGCTCGTTAGGAGCGAGGAGAAGAAGCGTAGCGCTGGAGTTGTCGTTGACGGTGACGTTGACCGAGGTGGCGTTCCAGATCTCGTAGCGATAGCCGACCGTCAAGGTGGTTGCGTCGGGCAATTTTACAATCTGGCCAGATGTCGATCCGGTGATCACTTGGATCATCTCGGAGGCGACCGTCAAAGAGAGCGTCGAGGCGCTCGAGACGGTGGCCAAGACTTGAGTGCGGAGTGATTTGTGGTCTACCAGACCTTCGACTGTGACGTTGTCAATAATTAATGGCATCGAGAAGCTCCTTCTATGGGTTTAGTCTCGCTGTCCAATAGAGAATGTTGAAAAGGGTCGCATTGGCTTGCGAGTTAACGACGAAGTCCGTGTTAGTCATGCTTTCACCGATCCAGATGCGGCCGTCAGCACTCTCAAAGGTCAGCGAGTAATTGTTGGTTGGAAATGCCACGGGAAGTGTCACAGTTACTTTTTTAGGGTTTCCAGAAAACGCTCCTGGCAAGACTTGTCCTGATTGTCCACGGGCTTCAATGATCGCGTCTTGAACGTTGTCAGCTAAAAAAGTGGGAGCGGCGACGTTGTCAAAAAACATGTTGGGGGCTTTAAAGTCGAGTTCCTCGGGATATTCGAGGTCGACCCCGTTCTTCTCTTCAGCGAGAACTTTGTAGCGGTCTGTCGCCATATTCCGCTTTCAAGTTAAGAGGGAGGAAGCCTTCTATAAGACCCCTCCCTCATGAGGAGAGAGCTAAAAACTTAGGCGTTTTTCTTGACGAATTCGACATGCACCAGGAGGTCAGTAGCGTTAACGGCCATACCGGTTTTCCAGACGTAGGCACCACTTGCCGCTGGCAGCGTGGTGGTGAGGGCTGTGCCACTCCAGTAATACTTGGTGTCGACCGTTGCCCCCACAAGAGCGCCAGGGATAAGGTAGTCAGCGGTTTGGATGGCAACCAGACCGGCGGCAGCAACAGTCTCCAGCGCCAGGCCAGCGCCTTCGTGTGCGGCGTTAATCGGCATCTTGCGGACGGTGTCGTTGGCCGAGAAGTAGACCAGGTCACCCTTAGTCACGCCGCCAGCACCAACAGTGTAGAGTTTAATGCCGCTCGAGGCATACAACTCTTGCAGCGCCGCCTCTACGTTTGTGGCTGACGTGTAGCCACCAACATCTTCGATGCCGATGGTCGAGGCGCCCTTGCCGGTGGTTGTCGAGTAAAGATCGCTGGCCTTCCAGGCTTTATTGTCAGTAGCAGCGGTTGCCCAGTCGATATCGACGTGGATCGTGTCGCCGTTAGCAACAAGACCGGAGCCAGAAATGTCAGCCGCTTTGACAGCGAGCTGAGCGGCGTCTCCGGCGCCAATTTCTTGCAGACCGCCGTTGGTGTACATATCGACCGAGATCGTCTCGCCAGAAAACGAGATGCCTGCGCCACCGATCAGTGAATTAACGACGATCTTCTGATAGTCCTGAGCCGTGGTCCCCATAGTGATGGGGTTGTTCGTCATCAGCATGAAGATGTGGTCTTGGAGGGCCGTGCCTTCTTCGACGCCAACAGTGAGTCCAGCGGTGACTTCAGCGTCCTGGTCGGCGTCGAGGGCGCGAGTGAAGATAAACGGCGTGCCGGCACTACCAGCATCGGTCAGTGTATAAATACCGTTTTGTAGGCCCGCCGCCTGGTTCTTGATGAGGACGCGGTCGCCGACAATCAGGGTGACGCCGTCGATTGCCGCAAGAGCGCCGTTGGCGTTAGCGGTCAAGGTGGCGCCGACACCGGACGCACCGTTGGTATAGGTGACAGCAGCAAGTGCAGCGACCGTAGCAGCGCGAACCGACGCCTTCCAGTCAAAGCCGTTGATGGCCGCCATGAGCTGGCCATAGTTAACAGCATCGCTGTTTGCCGTGCCGTTAGCGACGTTAGTAATTTGCTGCCCGGATGCATCGAAGCCAAACGCTTGGATGGTATCTGCGGTGCTACTTACTTCCTGATAGTCGCCGTTAGCGTTAACGAAAAGTACCTTAACAATAGCCATAGGGACCCCCCCTCCTAAATTTTAGTCCCGTACGACCACGCCGGTCTCAGGGTTGTACCCAAAGTTGTCGGAGATCCCATAAATTTCTTTAATGCCGTTAATCAAGTCGGTTCTTACCTTGGATTTCCCTGC
>Ga0315274_10005724_pt1 | contig 18157 bp, 10 predicted proteins | sample YL17G02_20_MG_FD_203700 | JGI IMG/M metagenome (GOLD analysis project Ga0315274, IMG submission 203700) | Sediment microbial communities from Yellowstone Lake, YNP, Wyoming, USA - YL17G02_20 | ecosystem: Environmental > Aquatic > Freshwater > Lake > Sediment | place: USA: Wyoming | collected...
TCGGCGGCTTGCTCGAGAAGCGGCGTGTGGATCTCGACAAGATCGTGGCGCTGGCCAGGTTGCCGGGGCGGGCCGAACTGCTCACGCAGATGGCCCGGACGATGCTCGCCCCGGCGCGTCAGATGGCAACCGCCTTGCATCAGGCCATGGCCAAGATCGTTTACGCGATGCAAGCGCGAGCGGACCAGATGGGGGCCTGATTGGGTTCTCCCTTCCCCTTCTCGCGAAGGGAGAGAGGCGCGGGATCCCATCGCAACTGGAAACTGGAAACCTAAGCAAGGAGATATTGGAGAAATGGCAGATCTGACACCCACCGAAGTTCTCGAGGCCGTCGATAGATGGACGCTCCTCCAGATCAACGAGTTCGTGACGGCCTTCTGTGAAAAGTACGGCGTATCCGCGTCAGCTCCCGTGGGCGTCGCCCTCGCCCCGGCGGCGGGCGAAGCGCAGGCCGCCGCCGAAGAGCAGACGGAATTCACCGTCAGCTTGACCGATGTTGGCTCCGAAAAAATCAAGGTTATCAAGGAGATCCGCTCGATCAACCCCAGCCTGGGACTGAAGGAGGCCAAAGCTCTCGCCGATTCAGCGCCCGCGGAGCTGGCGAAAGATGTTTCGAAGTCTGAAGCGGAAGAGATCAAGAAGAAGATCGAAGCGGTGGGCGGAAAAGTTGAGATCAAGTAGCCCGGCGCCTTTCGACCACGTTTGCGCCGGCCTCGGGGCGCACGGATGGCCGGCCCTCTCGCCGTTTAGCCGTGCCCGTCTTTCTCGCCGCCGCGTTCCGGGCGGCGTTGTCCCCTTTCGCGACCGGGGCTGCCGGGCCCCGTTGGCCGTGGCGCCGCCTGCCGGTGGGACGCGCGGGGAGGGGCGGGATGCGGCCTTTCCCGTCTTCGGTTCGACGGGCTGGGATTCCGGCAATCCCCGCGCCGCCGGCCGCCAGTCTTGCGAGGAGGAGATCCCCGTATGGGCTCGATTGTCTCCGGTCTGAAGAAGACGTCCAGGAATCCGGTGGTCTACTCGTTCGAGCAGATCCCAACCGTGATGGAGGTGCCCTACCTCCTCGAGACCCAGAAGAAATCCTACGAGGAGTTTCTTCAGAAGGACATCCCGTCCAACGCGCGCGAGAACGTGGGTCTCCAGGAGGCCTTCACGAGCGTCTTCCCCGTCACGACGCCCTCCACCCCCTCGTCGCTGGAGTTTGTCGAGTACAGTTTCGGCGTTTCCAAGTATTCCATCCAGGAATGCACCGAGCGGGGCATGACCTACAGCGTGCCCCTCAAGGTGAAACTCCAGCTGATCGTCCGCGAGGAAAACGAGGAGACGGGCCAGGTGGAGATCCGCGACATCAAGGAACAGGAGGCCTACATGGGCGAGGCGCCCCTGATGACTGAAGAGGGCACCTTCATCATCAACGGAGCGGAGCGCGTCATCGTCAGTCAGCTGCACCGTTCCCCCGGCGTCTCTTTCTCCTCGGCCATCCACCCCAACGGCAAGACAACCTACTCGGCCCGCGTCATCCCCTATCGCGGGGCATGGATCGAGTTCGAGATCGACATCTCCAACGTGATGAACGTCATCGTGGACAGACGGAGAAAGATCCCGGCCACCGCCTTCCTGCGCATCATGGGCTTGTCGACAAACGAGGAGATCGCCGATGAGTTCTTCGAAATCGAGAGCGTCGCTCTCGACGATTTTCGCAAAGGTGCCACCAAGGTCTCCGACCTGTCGAAGTTCATCGGCGAATCCCTCGTGGAGGACGTCGCCAATCCGACGACGGGACGGAAGCTCGCCTCGCGCGGAGCGAAGGTCACGAAGAAACTGGCCGATCAGCTCGGCCAGGCCGGCGTGAAGAAGGTCGTCCTTACGGTCGCCGAGGCCTACGAGGAGGTCCTCGGCCGTTTCCTGGCCGAAGAGGCAGTCGACAGGTCGACGGGCGAGATCGTCGGCGAGTGTTTTGACCGCGTCACGACGGCCTTCCTCATGCGTTGCGCCGCCTGTGGACTGAATTCCGCCAAACTGATCAAAGTCGCCCATGAGGAGAGCAACGTCCTTCTCTGCACCTTGGCCAAGGACAAAGCGAAGAGCTTCGAGGACGCCCTGCTCGAGTTCTTCCGCAGAATGCGACCGGGGAATCCCATCAGCCTTCAGGCGGCGGGCCGTTTGGTGGACGACATGTTTTTCAACGAGAAGCGCTACGATCTCGGCGCCGTGGGGCGCCACAAGATCTCCCAGCGCTTCGGCGCGAACGGAAAGGGCGGCAACCGTCTTCTGACGCGCGAGGACGTCGTCAACATCATGAAGCACATGCTCGATCTGGTTGCCGAGAAGAAGGAAGTGGATGACATTGACCACCTGGGCAACCGCCGTGTGCGCTCGGTGGGGGAGTTGCTTCAGAATCAGATCCGCATGGCGCTGGCCGAGGTCGAGAAAACCGCCCGCGAGCGAATGGGCATCATCGACCTGGAGAACATGCTCCCCCACAACCTCATCAACTCCAAGCCCGTCGACACGGCGATCAAGGATTTCTTTGGCCGCTCCCAGCTCAGCCAGTTCATGGATCAGACCAACCCCCTCTCGGAGCTCACCCACAAACGCCGTCTGTCAGCGCTGGGTCCCGGAGGACTCTCGCGCGATCGCGCCGGCTTCGAAGTGCGCGACGTTCATCATACGCACTACGGCCGGATCTGTCCCATCGAGACTCCCGAAGGTCCCAACATCGGTCTCATCAGTTCCCTGTGTTCTTACGCGCGCATCAATCCCTACGGGTTCATCGAGACCCCCTATCGGAAGGTCGCCGACGGCAAAGTCACCAGACAGATCAGCTACCTCACCGCCGACGTCGAGGACGAATACCGCATCGCCCAGGCCAACGCCCCTCTGGGCGAGGACGGCGCGTTCACCGAGAAACTCGTCCAGTGTCGCCACCGGGGCGATTTCGTCACGCTTGCGCCCTCGGAGATCGACTACATGGACATCTCGCCGAAGCAGGTGGTGAGCGTTTCGGCCGCGTTGATTCCCTTTCTCGAACACGACGACGCGAACCGCGCCTTGATGGGCTCGAACATGATGCGCCAGGCCATGCCCTTGCTGCACACGGAGTTCGCCGTCGTGGGCACGGGCATGGAGCAACGCGTGGCGGAGGACTCGGGAGTCATCGTTCTGGCGAGGAACTCCGGCGCCGTCACCCGGGCGACGAGTCGCGAGATCATCGTCCGGAACGACATGGGGGAGGAGGACTTCTATCCTCTGACCAAGTACCGTCGCTCGAACCAGAACTCGTGCGTCAACCAGAAGCCGATCGTTTCTCCCGGCCAGAAAGTCAAGAAGGGAGACGTCCTGGCAGACGGGCCGGCGACGAAGGACGGGATTCTCGCCCTCGGGCGCAATCTGCTGGTGGCCTTCATGTCGTGGCGGGGCTACAATTTCGAGGACGCCATCATCATCAGCGAACGCCTAGTCACCGACGACGTGTACACGTCCATCCACATCGAGGAGTTCGAGATCGACGCGCGCGACACCAAGCTCGGCAAGGAAGAGATCACCCGCGACATTCCCAATGTCAGCGAGGAGGCCCTCTCGAAACTGGACGAAGACGGTCTCGTGTACGTGGGCGCCGAAGTCAACGCCGGGGACATTCTGGTGGGGAAAGTCACTCCCAAAGGCGAGACGGACCTGACCAGCGAGGAGAAGCTCCTCCGCGTCATATTCGGCGAGAAGGCCGGGGACGTGCGCGACGCATCCTTGCGCTGCCCTCCCGGCACGCAGGGCATCGTCGTGGACATCAAGGTCTTCTCCCGCAAAGAGCGCACGAGCCGTTCCGACCGGCAAGACAAGGAATCCATCGCGGCCATCGAAAAGGAGCGCGAGGCCAAACAAAGCCGGCTCTGGTCCGATTTCAACCAGAAGCTGACCGACCTTCTTGGGCGGATCGACAAGCCGATCACCAACTTCGAGGACAGTTCCGTCGTTCTGAAGCCGGGCGGACGCGTCACCGAGAAGGTCGTGCAGTACGTCCGCCGATGCCTTCATACCGGCATGCTGCCCGTCGACGGCCACGTTGGAGCGGCAGTCAAAACCCTCTTCCAGGAGTGCAGCAAGGCGGACTACGAAGTCCAGGAAACCGCCAGGAATCGGGTCGATCGGATCAAAGCCGGCGACGAGCTGCCGCCTGGCGTCATCAAACTCGTCAAAGTCTACATTGCCAACAAGCGCAAGATATCGATCGGCGACAAGATGGCCGGACGGCACGGAAACAAGGGCGTCATATCCAAGATCCTCCCCGTTGAGGATATGCCTTTCCTCGCCGACGGCACGCAGGTCGACATCATTCTCAATCCCCTCGGCGTTCCCTCCCGAATGAACGTCGGCCAGATCCTGGAGACCCATTTGGGTTGGGCGGCCGAGAGCCTCGGGATCGCCGTGTCAAGCCCCGTCTTCGACGGCGCGTCCGAGGAACAGATCCGGGCCCTGCTTCGAGAGGCCTCCCTCCCGGAGACCGGCCAGAGCATTCTCTACGACGGCTTGACCGGCGAGCGCTTCAGCCACCCCGTCACCGTTGGGTACATCTACATGTTGAAACTCGCCCACATGGTGGACGACAAGATGCACGCACGCTCCATAGGTCCTTACTCCCTGGTCACGCAGCAGCCTCTGGGGGGCAAAGCCCAGTTCGGCGGTCAACGCTTTGGGGAGATGGAGGTCTGGGCGCTCGAGGCCTACGGCGCGGCCCACACGCTCCAGGAACTCCTCACGGTGAAATCCGACGACGTCGTCGGACGCACGAAGATATACGAGTCCATTATCAAGGGACAGAACGCCTTGTCGCCGGGCGTGCCCGAGTCTTTCAACGTGCTCGTCAAGGAGCTTCAGAGCCTCTGCCTGAGCATGGAGCTGATCAACGTCGAAGAGCTGAAGAGGGCGACTGAAAAGGTCGAGGAAGAGTTCGGCGAAGCCGAAATCGACGAAGACGACATTCAGGAAATGGAGGCCTTCGACGCCGACGTCATGGACGAGGACGAGCCCGAGGAGACCGGCGAGGACGAGATGAAAGAGTCCGACTCCGAGGCAGAGGACAAATAGTGGGATTCGCGGCCGCCACCCGCCGCGAACGGCGCGAGCTCGGAGAAAAGGAGCAGAAAATGGACCACCCGCTCGGCAACATGGGCAAGATACCGCAGGCTCAGTTCCAATCTCTCCTGCAGGCCGCGGAAGACGGGGGCGGTTCTCTCGATCTGAATAAGCTCAATGTGGTTTGCCGAATCAGCATTGCCTCCCCCGAGATGATCCTGCAATGGTCCAGGCGGCACTGCCGGCAGACCGACCGCATGGGCAACTGCAAATGCGGCAAGACCCCCGTTGAACAGAAGGGGTGCGCCTTCGGCGAGGTCAAGAAGCCCGAGACCATCAACTACCGCACTTTCAAGCCGGAGAAAGACGGTCTTTTCTGCGAGAGGATCTTCGGCCCCGTCAAGGACTGGGAGTGCTCGTGCGGCAAGTACAAGCGGATCAAGTACAAAGGCATCGTCTGCGACCGATGCGGCGTCGAGGTCATCGAGTCCAGAGTCCGCCGTCAGCGACTGGGCCACATCAAACTGGCCGCCCCGGTTTGTCACATCTGGTTTTACAAAGGAACCACGAGCCGCATCAGCCACCTCCTGGACATCAGCCCGCGCGACCTCGGCAAGGTGCTCTATTTCCAGGATTACATCGTCCTGGATCCGGGCGACAGTCCCCTCAAGAGCAAGCAGATCGTCTCCGACGAGGAGGCGCGCAAGCACGTCGAGGCTTACGGCGACGGGGTTCGCATCATGATTGGCGCGGAGGCCGTCAAAGAGCTTCTCAAGCAACTCGACATCGAATCCCTGGCGGACTCTCTGGCGATTGAGATGCGCAAAGCCACCTCGGCCCAGAAACGCAGCAAGGTCATCAAGCGGCTGAAAGTCGTCGAGGCGTTTCGCACCTCGGGAAACCGTCCCGAGTGGATGATTCTCGACGTCCTTCCCGTGATTCCCCCCGACCTTCGCCCTTTGGTGCATCTCGACGGCGGACGGTTCGCCACCTCCGACCTGAATGACCTCTATCGCCGCGTCATCAACCGCAACAACCGGCTCCGACGTCTGATCGACCTCCGGGCGCCGGACGTCATTCTCCGAAACGAGAAACGGATGCTCCAGGAGTCGGTCGACGCGTTGTTCGACAACTCCCGGCGGGGGCGCCCCACCAAAGGGCACAATAACCGGCCGCTGAAGTCGCTGAGCGACATGCTCAAGGGGAAACAGGGACGTTTCCGCCAGAATCTGCTCGGCAAGCGCGTCGATTACTCGGGACGTTCCGTGATCGTGGTCGGTCCGGAGCTGAAGTTCAATGAGTGCGGTCTGCCGAAGAAAATGGCCCTGGAGTTGTTCGATCCCTTCATTATCCGGGAACTCCAGCGCAGAGGCTACTGCAACACGATCAAGAGCGCCAAGAAGATGATCGAGCGCGAGGAAGCGGTCGTCTATGACATCCTCGACGACATCACGCGCGATCATCCCGTCCTCCTCAACCGTGCGCCCACCTTGCACCGGCTCGGCGTGCAAAGCTTCATGCCCAAACTGGTGGAAGGCAAGGCGGTCCGACTCCACCCCTTGGCTTGCGCCGCTTTCAACGCCGATTTCGACGGCGACCAGATGGCCGTCCATGTTCCCCTCTCCACCGAGGCCGTGCTCGAGGCGAAGATGATCTCGATGGCCGAGTATAACATCCTGAGCCCTTCGACCGGACAGCCCGTGGCCTCCCCCGCCCAGGACGTCGTACTGGGCTGCTTCTACCTGACTCGTGTGGTCAAGAACCGCAAAGGCGCGGGCATGAAGTTCGCCTCGGCGGAAGAAGCCCTCCAAGCTTACAACCACGGGGTCGTTGAACTGCAGGCCCCCATCCAGGTCCGCATGAACGGCGAGCTGTGCGACGCCAGCATCGGTCGGATTCTCTTCGGTCGAGCGCTGCCCGATTCCATCTCGTATTTTGACACGCGCTACAGTTTCGCCAACGAGACCATGAACAAGTCCGCTCTCAACAAGATCGTCGCCTTGGTCCACCGCACGCACGGCCAAACGGAGTGCGCCCGGATGCTCGATCGGATCAAAGACCTCGGCTTTGAGCACGCCCGGCTTGCGGGCATATCCATCGGGCTGGAAGACATGAAGATCCCCGAGACCAAATCCGGCATCATTGGCGACTCACAGCGAGAGGTCCAGAAGATCCGGGAGCAGTACGAAAGGGGGCATCTGACCGACGAGGAACGCTACCACAAGGTGATTGACATCTGGACCCACGCGTCCGACCGCGTCGCCCACGACATGATGGGCCAACTCAAGAGCGATCAAGAAGGGCTCAATCCCGTCTATATCATGTCCACTTCGGGCGCCCGAGGCAACGAGTCCCAGATCCGCCAGCTCGGCGGCATGCGGGGGCTGATGCAGAAGCCCACGAAGAAAATCACCGGCTCCATCGGCGAGATCATCGAGCAGCCGATCATCTCGAATCTCCGGGAAGGCCTGTCGGTGTTGGAATACTTCATCTCCACCCACGGCGCTCGGAAAGGTCTTGCCGATACCGCGCTGAAAACGTCGGACGCGGGCTACCTGACCCGGCGTCTGGTGGACGTGGCCCAGGATCTCATTGTCACGGAAGAGGACTGCGGGACAGTCAACGGCATTGTGGCCAGGGCCATCAAAGAAGTCACCACCCAGGGCGAGCGCATCCTCGAGCCCCTGCGCGAACGCATCGTGGGACGGGTGCCGCTTGACGACGTCATCGACCCGAACACCAACGAGGTGATCGTGCGGCGAACCGAGATGATCACCGACGAGATGGCCCATGAGATTGAAGAGACGGGTCATGAAGAGATGCTGATCCGCTCGGTGCTCACTTGCGAGACCCGCGGCGGCGTCTGCTCGTACTGCTACGGGCGAGACATGTCCGCCTGGAGGATGGTCGAGCTCGGCGAGGCGGTCGGCGTGATCGCGGCCCAGTCCATCGGCGAGCCCGGCACCCAGCTCACCCTGCGGACCTTTCACATCGGCGGCGCGGTCAGTCGTTCGCTCGAAGGTTGGTACGAAGCCTCCGAAAACGGGATCGTGCGCTTCAAGGACGGTCTGCGGGCGGTGAAACGGTCCGATGGCAGCTACGTCGTGATCAACCGCACGGGGTCGATCCGCGTTGAGGACAGCGAGGGGAACACGATTCAGGTCCTGCCGAACATCCGTTACGGGGCGACGATCACCAAGGGGGATGGCGAGCGAGTTGAGAAGAACGAGCAGTTCGTGCGGTGGGACCCCCACCATACGCCGATCCTTGCCGAGGAAGCGGGCCGAACCCGATTCGTCGACGTGATCCCAGGCATGACCGCGCGCGAGGACTTCGACCCGAAAACCAACCTCACGCACCGCGTGATCACCGAACACAAGGAGGAGCGGCATCCCTCGATTCAGATCATCGATGCGGAGGGCAACGTCAGATCCAACTACGCCTTGACGGCCGGCGCCGTTCTCGCCGCGCGAGTCCATGACGGCGATCCCGTCGAGATCGGCCGGGTGCTGGCCCGTCTCCCCCGCATCCAGGTTCGATCGAAAGACATCACCGGCGGTCTGCCTCGCATCGACGAGCTCTTCGAAGCGCGCAAGCCCAAGGACGCTTCCTTCATCGCCGAGATCGACGGAACCGTGCAGTTCCGAGGCATCGTGAAGGGAGTGCGGAAGATCAGCATCTTGGGGGACAACGGCGACGAAGTCCTTTACAACGTCCCGCTGGTTCGACACATGACCGTCCGCGACGGCGAGAAAGTCTCCGCCGGCGACGCCCTTACCGACGGTTCCCCCAACCCTCACGACATTCTGCGCGTGCTGGGCGAGAAGGCGGTGCAGGAGTTCCTTCTCAACGAGGTCCAGGAGGTTTACCGCCTCCAAGGGGTCGGCATCAACGATAAGCACATCGAGTGCATCGTGCGCCAGATGCTCAAGAAGGTCATCGTCGAAGAAGTTGGCGACACCCGGTTCCTGTACGGCCAGCAGGTGGACAAGTTCGAGTTCCAGGCCGAGAACGACCGCACGGTAGCCAAGGGCGGGAAGCCGGCCGTGGCGCGTCCCCGGCTTCTGGGACTGACCAAGGCTTCCCTCGAAACCGACTCGTTCATCTCCGCGGCCTCATTCCAGGAAACGACCCGCGTCCTCACCGATGCCTGCGTGCGCGGACGGATCGATTGTCTGACCGGCCTGAAAGAAAACGTCATCATGGGGCTTCTTATCCCAGCCGGCACCGGGTTGGCCTACTACCGCAACATCGGCGTCGAGCCTGAGGAGGGTGTCAGTCCCGCCGAAAGCGCCGCGGAGGACGAGGTCGGGCGCGGGGCGCCGGGAGAAGAAGCTCTCGTGCGCGCTGACGCGGCGGCGCCCGGCGAGTAGGGCGGGCCAGCCGCCGGAAACCGATGTCCCAGCCCCGTTCCACGCCCGGCTACCTCGATCTGGCCGCATCGGGCGAGCTGGCCGTTCGAGCCGAAGTCCTACAGGAGAGCGTCCGAGCCTGCTCCCTGTGCCCGCGCTCGTGCGGAGTCGACCGCGTCGCGGGCCAGAAAGGCTACTGCCGAGGGGGTCTGAGGGCCTCGGTCTCCAGCAGCAATCCCCACCACGGGGAAGAGCCGCCCATCAGCGGATGCCGCGGATCGGGCGCCGTCTTTTTCGCCAACTGCACCCTTCGTTGTCTTTTCTGCCAGAACTACCCCATCAGCCAGCTCGGCCACGGGCGCGAAGTGAGCCACGAGCGGCTGGCTGACGCTTTCCTCGACCTGCAGCGCCAAGGATGCCACAACCTCAACCTCGTGACTCCCACCCACTACCTGCACGCGATTCTCTCGGCCCTGGCCATTGCCGTTGGAAGCGGGTTCCGGCTCCCGATCGTCTATAACACGAGCGGCTATGAGAGAGTCGAAACCCTTCGGCAACTCGACGGCGTCGTTGACGTCTATATGCCCGACATCAAGTACGGGGACGTCGATAAAGCGCGCTCCTACAGCGATGCGGCCGACTACCCGGAACGCAACATCGAGGCCCTGCGCGAAATGCAGCGCCAAGTCGGCGATCTCGTTCTCGATGACGCCGGCATTGCCGTGCGGGGGCTCTTGGTGCGCCACCTGGTGCTCCCTGGCGCCGAGCGCGACAGCATTCCCCTCCTGCGCGCCCTGCGCGACCGCGTTTCCCCCTCCGCCTACGTCTCCCTCATGAGTCAGTACTTCCCGGCCTTCCGAGCCTCCGAGACGCCCCCCCTCAACCGACGAGTTGACCCTCGGGCTTACAAGCGGATCGTGGACTGGATGGCCGAGAGCGGTCTGCGCGGATGGATTCAGCCTCTCCCTGGGTGAAAGGCCGGCGCCGACCTTGGAGAAAGCGCGAGCGGGATCGGCCTCTCGGGCGGCAGCCGCTCGGGGAGGTTGCTGCCCCCTGCGAACGGGCCCGGGCGGTTTCGCTCGCGGAGTTAGTTGACATCGGCTCGCGGGCGGCATAGTATCTCTAGCGCGCCACGGGATGGCGCCCGGCAATCCGCAGATCCAACGGAGATCCCCCATCTTGCGTGAACGGGAGGTTCTGGCAGATGCTTCGATATGCTCCTCTTTTCACCGCTTGCCTCGCTCTCGGCGCCTTTCTGGCCGCGTCGTGCGGCGAAACGCCCTCCGAAGTGAAGAGCGATCCCCGCCAAGAACGGACCCAACGCCTTCGGGCGAGTTTGGACCGACTGCAAGAGGAAACAGCGGATCTTCAGCTCCAGACCGCCGCGACGTCCGATCAAGTGCGCGCGAATGAGGTCGACCTGTCTCGTCGGCTCGAAGAGATGAAGCAAAGCATCGCGGCTGTGGAACGCGAAATGGCCGAAACCCGCGCTCTCATTGGAGAGCAAGTCCTGGCGGAAACCAAGGAACCGCCAGAGAAGAAGGCCCACGGTTGGCCCTGGTTCATCAAACTGACCCTCATTCTTGCCCTCGTGGTTGGGGCCCTCTTGCTCCTTCGGCGTCTGGCCAGGGACGAGGAGGAAGAATCTGACGAGGAACTCCTCGACGATGAGTTCATTGAAGAGAACGACCTGGGCACCATCCGTTACCCGGCCGGGAGGGAAGAAGCGGAAAAGAGCGACTCCTCTTCCGAGGACTGACGGTTCGCCCCGAACCCGGACCGCAAGCCCATCCCGATCCGCAACTCAGCCCCCGGCGCCCCCGAAAAAAGGTGGGCAAAGATGTCATTTTCTGCTTGCGCCCTTCCCTCTTTTTTCTGATATACTGGAGTTGGTGTTGGGATTGTGTCGTAAAGACATGGTCTATTTGAGTGCGCCGAATCCGGCTTTAGGCGAGCAAATCCCACGGATGTACCCGTGCGTTTGCTCGCTTTTTCCGTGCGCCGGATGAAAGGGGATCGTCATGGCTTTCTGGTCGCGCCCAAGCATCGGGTTGGACATCGGGTCGCGCGTTGTGAAAGCGGCCCAGCTCAAGAAGGCGGGCAAAAACATCGAGCTCGAGAAGTTTGGCGTCGCCGAGATCTACCCCTCCGGGGAGAAGCCCGCCTCCGCCGAGGAGGAGCGTCAGGTCACGATCGACGCGATCAAGCGCGCCCTAACCAGCGCCAAGATAACGGCGGTGCAGGCCGTGACGGCCGTCGCGGGCGAGTCGATCATCGTTCGCTACATCCAGTTGCCCGAGATGCCCGAGGCGGAGCTCAAGAACGCCCTGCGCTGGGAAGCCGAGGAGTACATTCCCTTTCGCGTCGACGACGTCAACATCGATTCGGCCGTCATCGGTCGTTCGACCGAAGGCGAGGGAGGCCGGCTCGACGTCCTCCTCGCGTGCGTTCGCAAGGACCTGATCAACGACCACGTGGCCCTGGTCAGAGAGGCGGGCCTCACCCCGGTTCTCGTCGACGTCGATTCCTTCGCCTTTCTGAACTGCTACGACATGAACTACCGCACGGACCCCTCCGAAGTGATCGGTCTGGTCAACATCGGCGGCGACATCACCAGCATCTCGGTCACGATGGCGGGCATGCCCCGCTTCTCGCGGGACATATCCATCGGCGGGGGCAACATCACCAACGCCATTCGCCAACGGTTGGACATCTCGGCCTCCGAGGCGGAGTCCTTGAAAATCAAGTGCGGCGCGCCCAAAGGCCGGCCCGAAGAACCCGGCAAGGCCGAGCGGCCCGAAGGGGGGGCGCCCGCAAGCCTGAGGGACACGATCCGCAGCACCGTCGAGGCGATGACCGGTGGAACGGGTCGCGAGGAGGGCTCTGACCGGGAAGCCGTCGCCGAGCGCGCCATTCGCAGCACCCTCAACAACCTCGTCAGCGAGATTCGCAGGTCCATCCAATTCTTCGAGAACCAATCGCGCGGCCTCTCCGTCGGGAGACTGGTGATTGGGGGCGGCACGGCAAGTCTCAATGGACTGGACAACTTCATTCAGAGCGAGATGAACTTGGCGGTCGAAGTCATCGATCCGCTGCTTCGCATTCCGGTGACCGGGACCGACATCGACCCGAACGTTCTGCGCGACAATCGACACATGCTCAGTGTGGGAATCGGTTTGGCTTTGAGAAAGGTGGTGGATTGAACCCATGATCAAGATCAACTTGCTCCCACCCGAACTCCAGGGAAAGAAAGTCCGGGCCAAAGCCGCCATCGCCGCCCCCACGACGGCCCTCGGCCCCGGGCTCGCGATCGGGCTCGCGGCCGCTTTCTTCCTCGTTCTGTGGGCGGTGGTCGGATACACGGTCATCTGGAAGCCGGTCAGCGCGGCGAAGGGCGAGAGGCTGGAAGCTCAGAACGCCTTCGACAAGGCGAAGTCGCTCCTCGACAAGGAGCAGGAGGCGCACAAGGAGAAGCTTGCGGAATGGAACCTCCTGCAAAACCAGAAGGAGATTCTCGAGGTCTTGATGCCCGACAAACGACTCCTGTGGTCGGAGAAACTCAACATGCTTGCCAGTCTTCGGCCCGATGGCGTCTATCTCACCGGCGCCCAAGTGATCGAAGACAGACAGATGGTCGAAACCAAGCAATCCGCCCAGGCGCGCGCCGACTGGGCCAGGAGGAAAGCGGCCTTCGACGCCAAGGAGATCTCCGAGGATCCGGGAGAGGAGCCGAAGAAAATCGAGAAGCCCCTCATCAAACAGACCCTCGTCCTCAACGCCGTCGGCACGGGTGAGCGACCGACGGATCGCTTTGACAAGGTCGTTGAATTCGAGCGCGCCCTTCAGGGCCACGAGAGCGCGGGACCCAAAGGGGACAAGCGCCGCTTCATGGATTTCTTTCAGAACGAGATCCAGCTCGGCGTGATGGAGGAGAGAGATCAGGACGGCATTCTGGTGTGGGCGTTCGAGTTCAGATTCACCACGCTGCCGGTCTATAAGGATGAGGGATAGCGCTTCTCGGCAAGGCTGCGCCTGGCCGCGAGCGGCCGACGATCGACGCGGGAAAGGTCCACAACCATGGCGTTCAATCCGGAGCAGAAGAAAGCATTCATGGCCGTTGCCATTTTCGGCGTCATTGGCCTGATCCTCATGGCCTATTTCTGGTTCATGGTGTTCAAAGGGCGCGTCCAAGGAGACAAGGACAAGGCGGTCGAACTTCGAGCCGAGCTCAAGAAGTTCGAGTCCAAACTCAGAGAGATCCAGAAGCTCCGGGATCTCACGCAGACCCCTGAGTACGAGGAGCTCAAACGAGCCATCGACGAAGTCTCCAAGCTGCTGCCCAAGTCAGCCGAATCCCCCGAATTCCTCCGCGAACTGGGCGGAATCCTCCGCAGCACCGACATTCGCCAGAAACGGCTCGCCCGGGGGGCGCTCCAGGAATTCGCCCTGTTCACCGAGATCCCCTACGCCATCGAAGTCAACGGACGCTACCATGACTTCGGTCAGTTCCTCAATCTCGTCGAAGAGAACAAGGGGCGCTTCATGCGGGTCAGGAACTTGACGATTTCCAACGACGCGACGAGGCCGAGCCGCCACCCGATCTCGGTGGACATAGCGACCTTCATGTTCAAGGAGCGCTAAGCGGTTGCCGGCGTGCGAAAGGAGAAAGGCGCGATGAAACAGATCTTCAAGCCCCGGGTGTTGTTGCCGCCCCTGCTTGGCGTCGGCCTTCTGGCGGGCTTGATCTGCTCCAAGGCCCTTGCCCAGGAGCTTTCCGACAGCATTCAAGGCGTGGCCGCTGAGATGAATCCTACCAGCGTCACCGCGGGGCAGGAGGAGACGGAGCCGGTCCGTGAGTCGCCGGCCCCCCAACCGCAGGAGGCGGAGAAGCAAGGACCAGAGGACCAGGAATCTCTCCCCGCCGCCCCGGGACAAGTCGCGGGGGACCGGGAGATAGACGAAGCAGACCCCAGAACTTTCCTCAGGGACAATCCGGTCTTCCGCAAGATCATAGCCGAGGACGTCGAGTTCGTTTACAGCCCCGGCGGCAAGGAAGACCCCATGACGCTCCCTTGGACCCGCGCCCAAGTGATGAGCAAGGAACTGATGGAGATCGCCGAAAACGCCATTGCTTCCAAGAAGTGGGACGAGGCGCGCGGCATCTTCACCCAGATCATGGAACTCGCGGGCGATCTGAGCGGCAGGAACCTGGTCACCGGCGACCTCGAGCAGGCTCGCATCCAGGCGATTGAGGGGCTGGCGAGAGTGTCCGAACTCGAGGCCGAGGCGCGCGAGGCCGAGATCGCCGCGAAGGCCCCCGAGGACCGCCCTCCCGAGTTGCCCAACTGGGTCAGGACCCACACCAGCGGCGTGATCGTTGACGCAAAGGAGCCCTATTGCGTCGTCGGCGAGTTCATCCTGAAAACCAACGACTTGGTGCCGGGCCAAGCCGACGACATCCTCGTCAAACGCATCGAGCGAGACACCGTCCACTACGAAGTGAGAGGCACACCTTTTCCAGTGCGCGTCCAGGAAGGAGAGTGACTAGTCCCATGAGAAGAACGAAACCGCTCATTCCCGAGATCGTTGCAGTACTCACTCTTTTTCTGGGGAGCCACGCGCCGGCGGGCGATCCCGCCGAGGTGAGCTTCCCAGATTCCGCCTTGGAGAACCTCTCGAAGGCTCTGGTCGTGGCGCAGACCGCGCCCGCGAGCGAACCAGAGGCCGAGGCCGACGAGGACGGCGTGAAGAAGTCCCCCGCCGCGCCTGAAGCGGTCGGAAGCGGAACCGGCACGGTCAAGTACCGCGACCTCGGCGAGCGAGAGAAGGAGCGGCCTCTCACCGAGGCCAACGAGATCCTGGCCAGCCGAATGATGCTCCTCGACTTCCGAGGAACCGAGCTCCAGGACGTTCTCCGCGCCATCGCCGCGAAGTCCGGCCTGAACATCATCATGAACCCCGAGGGGGTCGCCGGCAAGGTGACCCTCCACCTGGAGAACATCAAACTCGGCGTCGCCCTGGAGCAGATCCTGGCCGTCAACGGCTTGGCCTACGTGGTCTCCGAGGAGGAGAACATCGTCCGCATCGTCGACGCCAAAACCGTGGGCATCAAAGACGTCGAGACTCGCACCGAGACCATTCAGGTCAACTGGGTCAGCGCCGCCGAACTGGCTAAGACGCTCGAGAACTTCACCTCCGACAACGGCAAGATCGTCGCCAACGCCGAGACCAACACCCTCATCATCACCGACACGCCGCCCCAACTGACCATCATGAAGGGACTCATCGAGCGGCTCGACGTCGGCGACCGGCAGGTGATGGTCGAAGCGCGCCTGATCGACATGCAGATGGACGCCGGGCGCCAGCTCGGCATCAACATGGACGTCTGGCGCCGCGACGCGCAAGGCACGAGCTTCGTCAACGGCCTCATCCAGGAAACCGTCTCCGGCGTCAAGGAAACCATCACCGAAGCCATCACCGAGACAACGACCGGCGATCCCCTTACGGACCCCCCGCCCCAGCAAACCCGCAGCATCGCGCGCACCATCGCGCCCGACACCGTCCAGACCGTCTCCGTCCCCTCCGACGGCGCGAAGATCAACCTTCCCGCCGCTACGGGCGGCCTGGGCCTCGACTGGGCTTTCGGCGACCGCGTTTCGATCTTCGGTCGCACCTTCAACATCGCCGCCCAACTGCAGGCTCTGGAGAGCCGCGATCTCGTCGAGATTCTGGCCAACCCGCGCGTGGTGACCCTGAACAACATCCCGGCCCACATCAAGATCGTGCGCGAGATCCCCTACACGGAGGGCGTGACGAGCGTCAGCGGCGCCACCACCATCGAGGTCGAGTTCAAAGAGGCCGGCATCGAGATCGACGTCACTCCCATCATCACGCCCAACAACTTCATCCGCCTGAATCTGAAAACCCAGCAGAGGATCCACGCCGGCGACTTCCAGTCCGGCGTCAGCGCCGTCCCCGTCATCGACGTGCGCGACGCCGACACCAACGTCATCGTCGAGGACGGCGAGACCGTCATGATCGGCGGCCTGCGCCAACTGGACTTCAGCGACAGGACTCAGGGCGTGCCTTGGTTCCACGAGATCCCCGTCCTCGGCTGGCTCTTCAAGAACAAGGTCAACCGCGACCACAAGACCGAGCTCTTCCTCTTCGTGACGCCCACGATCATCGACGTCGAGGAAGCGGAACTCTCCACCGACGAGACCGCTTGGTACGAGCGAATTGACACCAAATGGCATCTGCCCGACTACTTCTTCGATGACGTGAAAACCGCCGGCGACAAATAAGCGCCGTCCTCCTCGCCCGGGGGCGGAGGAGCGCAAGGCCCACCGCCCCCGGCGCTATGCGCCCGTCAGGATTCCGCCCAGGTCCTCGAAAAGACCCCTGAAGGAGACCCGATGATGAACCGACACAAGAAACCGCTTCTCGGCCTGGCCCTCTGGCTCGGCGCCGCGCTGGCGCTCGGCGCGATTGCCTTCGCTCAAGAAAAGCCCGCCTCATCCGATCCCCTGTCGAAGGCGAGGGCGGAACAGCAGGCGCGGCAGGCGCGCCAAGCCGCGCCCGAGGACGCTCACGGCACAGGCTTCTGGATCCCCGAGAACATGAGGCGCGTGAAACTGCCCGAAGGCGCGCTTCGGCCCAATCTGAACTCCGCCCTTGCTCTGAACCCCTCCACCGCCAGCGGCACGGTATCCTGGCTGGATCCCAATGGCGACGGGTCGACGGCCGACGGCATTCTCACGCCGGTCAAGGACCAAGGGGCAACGAACTTGTGCTGGCTCTTCGCCGACACGGCCAACCTCGAATCGCGCGTCGCGAGCGATGAGGGGCGTAGTCCGCTGTCTCCTCTCGTTGACTACTCGGAGCAGGACATGGGCAATTTCAGGGCCCGCCCCTTCGACGAGGGCGGGTGGATGGCCATGGCCGCGTCGTATTACTCCCTTTACGGCCCCGTTCTGGAATCCGACGAGTTGTGGAAGAGAAAACTGGACCGCTGGCACCCCGACCTCCTAAGACAGAAGAACGTGAGCGAGTGGTGGTATCTTGGCGATCTGAGCGGCCATCAGACCAGAAGCGGCGACCCAGACGTCAATGATGATAGGAATATCGCAAACATCCAGACGGCTTTGACCTGGGGACCCGTCAGTGTCAGCATTTCCTCGGGGCTCGCTAACGCTTGGGACGAGAACTGGGGGGACAAAGTGATCCCTGGGAGCCTGCGGTCCGATGCTTTCGATCACGCCGTCGTAATTGTCGGATGGAATGACCGTGTTCCCCACACAGGAACCGAAGGGACGACGATCGGCGTGACGGGCGCTTGGCTCGTGCGCAACAGTTGGAGCTCGCTATGGGGGGGCGCCGACGAGGTTCCCGGCTTCGATCTGCCGGGCGGATATGCCTGGGTCGGCTACGGCGCCATCAACATCGGTTTCGCCGCCAGTTTGTACCCGGTCGGAGGATACGTCTCGCGCGGCTCGCCCGATATGCCGGTGGAGACCCTCCACGCGGACCAGGGCTGGCGCGGGGCGGTCACTGAAGGCGGCGGGGTTCTTGAAACCGAGGCCGGCGAGCACATGCTGGTGAAGTACACGGTTCCCGATCTTCCCGACATTTCGGCCCACGAGCTTTATGCAGTCGAAGTAACCGCCGCTAGCGCGAACCTCACTTACGAAATCCGCATCTACCAGGATTTTGACGGCAATGCCCCAATCGGCGAGTACACC
>Ga0315274_10005727_pt1 | contig 18153 bp, 19 predicted proteins | sample YL17G02_20_MG_FD_203700 | JGI IMG/M metagenome (GOLD analysis project Ga0315274, IMG submission 203700) | Sediment microbial communities from Yellowstone Lake, YNP, Wyoming, USA - YL17G02_20 | ecosystem: Environmental > Aquatic > Freshwater > Lake > Sediment | place: USA: Wyoming | collected...
TCTCCACCCAGGTGCTGCAGCGCGACCGGCACGCCGAGGTGCTCTTCACCCTGGCGCTTCTCGGCGCCAGCCTGGACAAGTTCGCCACCGAGCTCCGTCACCTCCAGAAGACCGAGGTCCTGGAGCTTGAAGAGCCGTTCACGAGAGGACAAAAAGGGTCTTCTTCCATGCCCCACAAGAAAAACCCCGTGCGCGCCGAGAGGGTCTCCGGCCTCTCCCGGATCCTCCGCGGGAACCTCCTCGTGGCCCTGGAGAACATCCCGCTCTGGCACGAACGCGATATCTCCCACTCCTCGGCCGAGCGGGTCATCTTCCCCGACTCCTTCATCCTGGCCGATTATCTGCTCTCCGAAACCACGGACATCATCGGGAGCTGGGTCGTCCGCGAAGACCGGATGAAACAAAACATCGAAGCGACCAAGGGGCTCATTTTCAGCCAGCGGGTCCTCCTCGCCCTCACCGAGAAGGACATCCCACGTCCTCGGGCTTATGAGCTCGTCCAGCGGTCGAGCCTGCGCGTCTGGGCAGAAAACCTCGGCCTCAAGGAGCTCTTGCTGGCGGACAAAGAAGTCATGGCCCTTCTCACGCCGCAAGAGATAGAGGCCTGCTTCACACTCGACACGTATCTCGAAAAGATCGATTATATCTTTGAAAGGGTCCTCGGGCATGCGAGTTAGAATCCTCGTTTCCTTTAAAGAAAGCGTCCTCGACCCCCAGGGGCAGACGGTGAAGAACGCACTTCTCACCCTCGGCTACGGGTTCGTCAAGGATGTCCGGCAGGGCAAAGTCTTCGAGATCGCACTCGACGGCATTACGGAAGAGCAAGCCCGCCGGGCCATCCCAGAGATCGCGGACAAGGTCCTGGCCAACCCGATTATCGAAAAGTTCACCTGGGAGATCTTGACAGAAAAAAAGAAGGTTTGATCCCTTGAAGTTTGGTGTTGTCATCTTCCCCGGTTCGAACTGCGATTATGACACGTTTTTCGTCCTCAAGAATGGGCTGCGTCAGGAGACCGTTTTCCTCTGGCACAAGGACCATGATCTCCGGGGCGTCGACTGCATCGTGCTCCCGGGAGGGTTCTCGTACGGGGATTATTTGAGGTCGGGCGCCATCGCCCGGTTCTCCCCCTTGATGCAGGAAGTGCGTGAATTCGCCGACCGGGGCGGCTTGGTGCTGGGGATCTGCAACGGGTTCCAGGTGCTCCTCGAGCTGGGGCTGCTTCCGGGGGCGATGCTGCGGAACAAGAACCTTAAGTTCCTCTGCCAATACGTCCATCTCCGCGTCGACAACCCGGAGACGCGGTTCACCCGGCGCACCCGGCGCGGCCAGGTCCTACGCATCCCGATCGCCCACTTCGACGGCCATTATTTCTCCCCGCCGGAAGCCCTGCGCGATCTGGAAGAACACGGCCAGGTCGTTTTTCGTTACGTCGACGAGAAGGGAGAGCCGACCGAGGCGGCCAACGTCAACGGCTCGGCGGCCAGCATTGCCGGGCTGATCAACAGGCGCGGCAACGTCCTGGGCATGATGCCCCATCCGGAGAGAGCCTCAGAGGCTTTGCTCGGCTCCGAAGACGGCCGTTTGATTTTTGAATCCCTGGTTCAACCATGATCGATCCCAAGTTGCTCGCCGACCACAACCTGACGCTCGAGGAATACGAGAGAATCGTTTCCCTCGTTGGCCGGGAGCCCAACATCACCGAGCTGGGCATCTTTTCCCTGATGTGGTCGGAGCACTGCAGCTACAAGAGCTCCAAGGCGTTTCTCAAAAAACTTCCCACCAAGGGAAAGCATGTCATCCAAGGGCCCGGCGAGAACGCAGGCATCATCGACATCGGCGGCGGCTTGGCCGTCGTCTTCAAGATCGAATCCCACCACCATCCCTCCTTCATCGAGCCCTTCCAGGGAGCGGCGACCGGAGTCGGCGGGATCCTCCGAGACATCTTCACCATGGGCGCCCGGCCGATCGCCCTGCTGGATTCGCTCCGCTTCGGCCCGCTCGACACCCCGCGGAACAGGGCCATCATGGACGGCGTCGTCGCCGGGATCTCCTCTTACGGCAACTCCATCGGCGTTCCCACGGTCGGGGGCGAGGTCTACTTCGACGACTGCTATTCCAAGAATCCCCTGGTCAACGTCTTCTGCCTGGGACTGGTGGAAAAGGACAAGATTTTCTACGCCAAGGCCGAAGGCGTCGGCAATCCGGTTCTTTACGTCGGGTCGAAGACAGGCCGGGACGGTATCCATGGCGCCACCATGGCTTCGGCCGAGTTCGGGAAAGAGACCGAACAGAAGAGACCGAACGTCCAGGTGGGCGATCCGTTCAAGGAGAAGCTCCTCCTGGAAGCCTGCCTTGAGGTCATGGACAAGGGCCTGATCGTAGGGATCCAGGACATGGGCGCAGCTGGCCTGACCTGTTCCACGGCGGAGATGCCCGCCAAGTCAGGAACCGGTATCTCCATCAACCTCGACCTCGTCCCCCAACGGGAAGAGGGCATGACGCCATACGAGATCATGCTTTCGGAATCTCAGGAGAGGATGCTCCTCGTGGCCAAGAAGGAGAACGTGACCGAGGTCCAGAAGACCTTTGCCAAATGGGACCTGGATGCGGTCGACATCGGCGAGGTCACTGCCGGCCGTAACCTCCGGGTGAGCTTCCGCGGGGAGACGGTCGTGGATGTCCCTGTAGACGCCGTCGTTAACCTATGCCCTGTCTACCGCCGGCCCAGCCGGAAACCCGCCTATCTCCAGACTGTCCAGAAGCTCGACCTTCCTCCCCTGGCCAGTGATCTCGGCGCAACCCTTCTTAAGCTCATCGCCTCTCCGACCATCGCCGATAAGGAATGGGTTTTTCGGCAGTATGACCACATGGTCCAGACGAATACGGCCCTCCTGCCGGGAGCGGATGCCGCTGTCCTCAGAGTTAAGGGCCAGAAGAGGGCCTTGGCCATAACCCTGGACGGCAATGCGCTCTACTGCTATCTCGACCCCAGCACCGGCGGGGCCATCGCTGTGGCCGAGGCCTGCCGCAACCTGGCCTGTGTGGGGGCCCGGCCGATCGGCGTCACCAACTGCCTGAACTTCGGCAACCCCGAAAAGCCGGAGATCATGTGGCAGTTCAAGAAGGTCATCGAGGGTATGGCTGAGGCCTGCCGGACCTTCGAGATCCCGGTCACGGGCGGGAACGTGAGCTTCTACAACGACACCGAAGGGCTTTCGATCCGCCCGACGCCGGTGCTCGGTATCGTCGGGCTGATCGATGACGTGGACCGGCTCGTCGGCCCGGGGTTCAAAAAGGAAGGCGATGCGGTCGTGCTCCTGGGTGAGAACAGGGAAGAACTCGGGGGATCGGAGTACCTCCGGGTAATCCACGGCCTGGAGAAAGGCCGGCCGCCCGGGATCGACCTGGAACGGGAGAAATCCGTCCAGGAGGTTTGCATCCAGGCGATTACCAGTGGCCTTGTCCGGTCGGCCCACGACATCTCGGAAGGAGGGCTCGCCGTCTGTGCTGCCGAAGGCTGCATCCTGGACCGCGCGGAAATCGGCTGTGTCCTCGACCTGGATGATAAGATCCGGCCGGATGCCCTACTCTTTGGCGAGGCCCAGTCTCGGATCCTGCTAAGCGCTTCCGGAACCCGCCTGCCCAAGGTCCTCGACCTGGCCGCAGAAAAGGGCGTCCCGGCAAAAGTGATCGGCCGAACCGGAGGGAAAGAGCTGGTCATCCGGCAGAGCGGCCGGGAGATCATCCGCCTTCCCATCCATCGCCTGATCGAGGCCTGGAAAAACGCACTCCCGGGAGCACTCTCGGTCCGGTAAAACGTGGGCGCACCTAGCATGAAAAAGACACTGGCCATCGCCGCTCTATGCATGGTACTCCTTCTCCTCCCTCCCTCCTCTCGCGGACTCGACATCCAGCTAAGATTGTCCTCCGGCCTGTGGCAGATGAACCTGGGCGAGGTCAATGCCGCCTTAGTAGGCTGGCGGGACGGACTGAAGCAAACGGCCGATGTTGACCCCAACATGCAGTTTGTCAGCGGAGACGGCGGCCGCCTTCGCCTCGGAGTGGATTTCGAAGCCGAACTGGTTCTCTCTTTTTCCCGGTGGATTAAGCTCGGCCTGAGCGCCGGATATGGATATGGCTCCCTCGATGAGAAGGCGACGCTCCTGACGATCGAACAGGCTGGGACTCTGTTCGAGCGGGCTCGACCGACCAAGGTCAGCGCTTTTCCCTTTCTGGTTTCCGGCTACTTCAACCTGCCTCTCGGCCGGAAATTCAACGTCTACCTCCGCGCTGGAGTGGGAGCGATCCAGGCCAGGTACGTGTCCCGGGAAGCGCAGAAGAAGGTCGCGGACACCCGCTTTACATATCCGGCCTATGACAATGCTAAGGCCAGCCGGCTGACCTATCTCGGCGGGCTCGGCCTGAGCTATTCCTTCGACCAGTCGCTGGGTTTCTTCATCGAAGCCGCGGCCCGGTCCGCCCGCGTGGATGGGTTAACCGGGGAGAATCGGCTTGAGCAGAAGGGGATTCTCTATTCCTACGAGGAATACCTTCCCCAGGCCGGCTTCTGGCGGCCCACGATGCACGTCCTCCCCGAAGAGCCGGGCGGCGGTAACGTCCGCAACGTCCGCGAGGCTGTGGTTGATTTCAGCGGCTATTCGATTAAAATAGGTTTGCTCCTAAAATTCTAAGTTCGTCGAACGAGGCTCAAGCCATGGCGGAGGAGATTTTCATCAGCCCCAAGAAAACAGGGAGGATCGCCGTCTTCCTCTCCGGCCGGGGATCCAATTTCCGGGCTATCCATGAGGCCATCACGGCGGGCAAGATCAACGCCTCGGTCGCGCTCGTCTTCAGCAACGTCGAGATGGCCCCGGGACTGCTGACCGCCCGAGAGAGGGGGTTGGAGACGTTCTATCTCAACCCCAAGCTTTTCCCCAACCGGGAGGAATACGATAAGGAGGCCGTCCGGGAGGTCCGGAAGCGTGACGTAGACCTGGTCTGTCTGGCCGGCTATATGCGGATACTATCCCCTTATTTCTGCCGCGAGTTCAAGAGCCGCTGTATGAATATCCATCCCGCCCTTCTCCCCTCTTTCCCGGGGCTGCATGTCCAGCAAAAGGCCATCGACTGGGGTGTTAAGTTCTCGGGCGCGACCGTGCATTTCGTCGCGGAGGATGTCGACATGGGTCCGATCATCATCCAGGCCGTTGTGCCCGTCCTCCAGGACGATACAGAAGATTCACTCGCCGCCCGGATCCTCGTCGAAGAGCACAAGATCTATCCCGAAGCCGTCCGGCTCTTCTTCGAGGGCCGGCTGGAAGTCCGCGGAAGACGCGTGTTCATCAGGGAAGCATGAGCAAGGCCGTCGAGGAGCAGCTGGCCTACCTCCGCAAAGGATGTGTCGAGCTCATCCAGGAGGATGAGCTCCGGGCCAAGATCGCGCGTTCGCTGCGCGACAAGAAACCCCTCACGGTGAAGGTGGGATTCGACCCTACAGCCCCGGACATCCATCTCGGTCATACCGTCCTTCTCCGGAAGATGAGGCATTTTCAGGACCTCGGCCATGACGTCATTTTCCTTATCGGTGACTTCACCGGCCTTATCGGCGACCCCTCGGGACGGTCGGCGACACGGCCGGCCATGACCCACGAGGAGATCCTGAAAAACGCCGAGACATACAAAGCTCAGATCTATAAAATCCTCAGCCGGGAAAAGACCATCATCGACTTCAACTCCCGCTGGCTGGGGAAGCTCACAAGCTTCGAGATCATCCATCTGACCTCCATGTACACCGTAGCCAGGCTGCTCGAGCGGGACGACTTCACCAAACGGCTGAAGGAGGGGATTCCGATTTCTGTGCACGAGATTCTCTACCCCCTGATGCAGGCGTATGACTCGGTGGCACTGCGTGCGGACGTGGAGCTTGGGGGCACCGATCAGAAATTCAACCTGCTCGTCGGTCGCGAAATCCAGCGGGAGTTCAAGCAGGAGCCTCAGGTGGTTATGACGGTGCCGCTCCTCGAGGGGCTCGACGGCGTCGAGAAGATGAGCAAGTCGCTGGGCAACTATGTCGGCATCACCGAGCCGGCCAAGGAGATCTTCGGCAAGATCATGTCCATAAGCGACCCGCTGATGTACCGGTACTACGAGCTCCTGACCGATGTGCCGCTGTCCCAGGTCGAGACCTGGAAGCAGGAGGCAAAGGAAGGGAGAGTCAACCCCAGGGACCTCAAAGCGGGATTGGCCAAGTCGATCATCTCGGATTTTTGGGGGAAGAAGGAGGCCGGGGAAGCGGCGGAGGAGTTCGACCGAATCCACAAGCATAAGGAAATCCCGGCGGATATCGATCAGAATATCATAGAGATTTCGGCTGCAGATACAATCCGCATCAAAGATATCGTGACTTTACTCGTTGAGAAGGCCAAGGTATCGTCTCGAGGCGAAGCCAAGCGATTAATCCAGCAAGGGGGCGTCAATCTCGACGGCCAGCGCGTTGACGATATCAATTTGAAAGTGGACCTGGCCAAGCAGCCTGAACACATCATCAAAATCGGGAAGCGGAAGTTTTATAAAACCAAGAAAAAGAAAGATTAATTTCCCAGACACATATCCAATCACGTAACCCGTTCAAATATCACGCCTTCTTTAAGGTTGGGAAAACCAGAAGTCCTATTTCAGGTAAGAAGGAGGAGTCGTTTTTGGCGGCTTCCCAAAAACCTTTTGATACAAGTCGGGGTATCGGTCCTTGCCGCCGAGAAGCATACAGCTCAGGGGCATTTCCTTCCGGGCCAGGTTGGACATCCGGCCGGCGATCTCCCGGATTTCCCATTGGGCCGTGCGATCTTCACGCAGCCGGGAGATGTGATAGAGTTCGCGAATATTAACCTTGAGGAGGACGCGGCGGCGGTGGGCGTTGGTCAGCACGTAGGCAGCCGCCGGACCGGTTTTCGGCAGCAGAGTGGCGTACGTTTCGTTCGTCCGGAAGATCAACTCGCGGAACTCACGGCCGGCGCCGATGGCCTCGATCGTCGGCGGCATAGTCACGCCGAGCGCCGGTTCATAGTCCTGGGCCGTCAGAGTGGCCATCCGGTGGCGCTTGAGCTGAGCGAAGCAGGAGGCCGAAACGAGGAGCGAGAAGGTCAGGTCGGCATACTCGAACTCACGCGGCGGGAAATCATAGAACTCCATGTGCCGCAGCGCCGTCTTGATTATCTCCTTTTTATCGGCCGGGGTCAGCCAGCGCACCCGCCTCAGGCAGAGGCTGTAAGGCAACGCGGTCGAGGTATGGAGGAGCGCCGCCAGTATCTTATCGTCCCCATCCGCCGTCGCCTCGGCCAGGGTCACGTCCTCCTCCCCTGCTGATCGTCGAGGCCCTCTTTTCTCCCCGGCTCTTCCCCTTTCCATAAAAAGAGGCTGGGCTGCCTTTTCGAGCTCGTCATAGGTCCGGACATCGAAATCGGTCGCCTCGACAAAGAGGATGATCGAAGGGGCGACCTCCCTGGCCAGCGAATAGATCCGGTTGTTCAATTCCCGGAGTTCCGCCAGCTTCTTGGCGGCGAAACGTCGGAGCAGGAGTTCGAGGTTCCGGGCGTTGATGGTCAGGCCGACCTGTCCTTCCGTGGCCAGGCTGACCGAGTACCGGGCATCTTCCTTGGCCCAACCCTCGATCACCGGATGATTCTTGGGGTTCTCGGCGAGCTCTCCATATATATTAAATAGGTAGGGCTTCAGTTTTTCATAAAGCCCATGATAGAGCGAGTTCTGCGCCCGGATCGTCCGCACATAGGCCAGCTCCAACCCGGCCCCCCTGACTTCTTCGGGTATGATAAAATCATCGCCCAGCTTGATATAGCGCTGGGACTTCTCGGTATAGGAACAGAGGCGGAATTTTTCGATCTCTTCGAGGGCCAGGCGGCTCACCCCGATGATATCGAAGTTGAAGACGGCGTGCTCGGCGACCGAGTGGTGCCCCATCTTGAAGATGATGGCCTGGTTAGAGCGCCGCACCCGCTCCACCTCCTGGCGGGCGATGGCACGCAGCTCATCGGCCGGCCTGGGGTCGCGGGAGATCCGGGCGTAAGAAGCCGAAAGCGTCTCCGGCGTCACGTCATCCCGAGGCGGCGAGTGCCGCTTCAGATCATCGATGACCTCTCTGTCGACGTTGTATCCGGCGAGGACGACTCTCATGCCTGACCTACCATAAAAGCGGAGGGCGAAAATGTCAATCTGCGGAGTGATAGAAGACCTCCGTATCTCTATCATCGAGCATTGTCTGAAAGGCCCGCCAGATATAGAATAAGAGGAGTACAACGAACCGCATTTCGCTGAGGCCGATGAAGAACAAAGAGATCGCGGCGCTCTTTTACAGGATCGCCGATGCTCTGGAGATCAAGGGCGAGGTGGCCTTCAAAGTCCTCGCCTACCGCAAGGCCGCTTCTATCCTGGAGGACCTCGGCGAGGACGTCGAATCCCTGGCCGACGAAGAGAAACTGCAGACAATCCCCGGAATCGGGAGCGGCATCGCCGCCAAGATCGAGGAATACCTCAAGACCGGGAAGATGAAAAAATACGAAGAGGCTCTTTCGAGGATCCCCGAGAGCCTCCTCGAGCTCCTGGAAGTCCGGAACCTCGGCGCCAAGACCGTCCAGCTGGCCCACAAGGAGCTGGGCGTCCGCAACCTCGAGGACCTGAAGAAGGTCATCCGGAACGGGTCTCTGGCCGAGCTCCAAGGAATGGGCGAAAAAAAAGTGGATAACATCCTCAAGGGGATTCAAAGCTACGAGAAGGCGCAGGAGCGCGTTCCGATCTATGTCGCTCTGACTCTGGCCGAAGAGGTCCTCGCCTATCTGAAGGATGCGCCCGGGATCAAACGCATCTCGGCGGCCGGGTCGCTGCGTCGGATGAAGGAAACGGTCGGGGATATCGACATCCTAGCCAGCGGCAAGGACGGAGCCTCGATCATCCACTTTTTCGCTTCCCATCCGCGGGTGACAAGGATTCTGGCGGAGGGCACGACCAAAGGCTCGGTCGTGATTGCCTCCGAAGCGGGCGAACGGCAGGTCGTCTTGAGGATCGTTGAGGATTCGGAATTCGGGGCCGCCCTCCAGTATTTCACCGGCTCGAAGGCCCACAACATCAAGCTCCGCGGAATGGCCAAAGACAAGGGACTGAAAATATCCGAGACCGGTGTTTTTCGCGGAGCCAAAAAGATCGCCGGCCGGGATGAGGAAGAGGTCTATGCCTCTCTGGGCCTCCCCCTCTTTCCCCCCGAGTTGCGGGAGGACCGGGGCGAGATCGAGCTGGCCCTCAAAGGACGGCTCCCGGAGATCGTCGGCTATGGTGATATCCGCGGCGACCTCCATGTCCATTCCGAGTGGAGCGACGGCCATGTCACTCTCTCCGGCCTCGCCGAACTGGCGCACCGGCTAGGCTACAGCTACCTCGCCGTCTGCGATCACAGCCAGGCCGCCAAGTACGCCGGCGGCCTGACGCCCGACCGTCTCCGCCGGCAGATGAAAGAGATAGCGGCTCTTAACAACAAACGGAAGAACGTCCGGCTGCTGATGGGGACCGAAGTTGACATCCTGGCCGACGGCTCGCTCGACCTTCCCGATGAGCTCCTCGCCAGACTGGATGTCGTCGTAGCTTCTATCCATTCCGGGTTCAAGAAGAACGTCACCGCCCGGATGCTCAAGGCCATGGAGAACCCGCACCTCGACATCATCGGCCACCCCTCGGGACGGCTGATCTCGGGCCGCGAAGGCTACGACGTCGACCTGGAGGCGGTGCTCAAAGGCGCTCGCCGGTTGGACAGAGTCTTGGAGCTCAATTCCTATTACGACCGGTTGGACCTCAATGAGTTCTATCTCAAAAAAGCCAAAGAGCTCGGCGTCTCCATCTCGCTCGGCACGGATACCCATTCGTCCGGGGGGCTCCAGATGATGCGCTTCGGGGTCGGGATCGCCCGCCGCGCCTGGCTCGAAAAAAAAGACATCCTCAACTGTCTCAGCCTGGGGCAGCTCCAGAAAAGGCTGAAATAGAGTTCGACGAAAGAATGTTTGCACGATATCCGCTATTGGTGTATCTTGTATATTTCGAAAGGAGTTGTTCATGGTGAGTATCGCCAACCAGCCCGTAAAGAAACTGCTGGGATATGCCATCCGGGCGGAAGCCGACGCCAACAAGACCTACACCAAGATGGCGGACCGGGTAAGAAATCCCCTGCTCAAGGAAAAATTTCAGCTTCTGGCGCTGGAAGAAAAGAAGCACAAGGACATTATCCTTCGTCTGTTCGCCTCGATCTGGGGCGGAGAAAAGCCGGAGATCCCCAGGGCCGTCGATCATCGCCTGCTCCCTGCGGTCTCTATCAAGCCGTCCTCCAGCCTGGCCGATATCTTGAACCAGGCCATGAACGCGGAGAAGTCCGCCCGGGAGTTCTATGCCTTCCTGGCCAAGAGGGTCAAGGCGGCGAACAGACAAATGCTGATGTACTTGAGCAAGGTCGAGAACACCCACTATCTCATGCTGCAGAGCGAATACATCTTGGCTCTGCAGTTCGAGGACTACGCCGAAAAGGACGTCGACAAGGTCATTACCTGACCTTTCTTATCCCTTCATCACTCCGATGGGAACGACCCGGGCCACCAGGCGGCCGATGCCGACTTCATGGGAGACCCTGACCACTTCATCTATGTCCTTGTAAGCAGCTGGAGCTTCTTCGGCGACCCCTTTCCAGCTCGTGGACTGGAGCTCGATTCCCTTTTTCTGGAGCTCGTCGCGGATCTGCTCCCCGCGGAAGCGGCGCAGCGCCTCGTGCCGGGACATGATGCGTCCGGCGCCGTGAGCCGTCGAGCTGAAGCTTAACTCTTCGGCCTCGGCCGTCCCGACGAGAAGATAAGAGGCCGTCCCCATGCTCCCGGGGATGATGACCGGCTGGCCTTTCGCTCTGTAGGCCTCGGGGATCTCCTGTCTCCCTGGGCCGAAGCTCCGGGTCGCCCCCTTGCGGTGGATACAGACCTCACGCGTTTTTCCGTCGATCGTGTGCTTCTCGATCTTGGCCACGTTGTGGCAGACATCATACACCTGCCGCATCCCCTTGGCGCTTCCCATGACCTTCGCGAAAACATCGCGCACCCAGTGGGCGATCATCTGACGGTTGGCGAAGGCATAGTTCACTGCTGCGCACATGGACTTATAATACTGTTGGCCGAGAGGCGAGCGGATGGGCGCATGGATCAGCTCCCGGTCGGGCAGCCCCTTGATCCCAAGCTTGTTCTCCATCAGCTCGATATAGTCGGAAGCCACCTGATGTCCAAGGCCTCGGCTGCCGCAGTGGATCATGACCATGACCTGGCCGACGGCGGCGATACCGAAGACTCGGGCTAGGTCTTGATCATAGATATGGGAGACCTTCTGGATCTCGAGAAAATGGTTCCCGGCGCCCAGCGTCCCGAGCTGGGGGATGCCCCGTTCTATGGCGCGGTCGGAGATATGGGCCGGGTCGGCATCCATCATGCGGCCATTCTCCTCGGTCATTAGGAGGTCGTCCCTTGTGCCATAGCCGCTCTCGACGGCCCATTCGGCACCCTTCGTCAAAATGTCCTTGAGCACATTCCGGCTGAGCCTAGTGATGCCGCCCTTCCCGACACCGGCCGGCACTTCCTTGAAGATTTCCGCCAGCAGCTCCTTCCGTCTGGCGGCGATGTCCTGTTCGGTAAAGTCCGTCCTAAGCAGGCGGACACCGCAGTTGATGTCGTAGCCGACGCCGCCGGGGGAGATGATCCCCTCGTCCATATCGAAAGCCGCCACCCCTCCGATCGGGAACCCGTAGCCCTGATGGCCATCCGGCATGACGTATGACATGCGCTGGATGCCGGGCAGGCAGGCGACGTTCCGGGCCTGCTGGAGGGTGAGGTCATTCTCGATGCTCTCCAACAGCCGTGAGGAAGCGTAGATTGTCGCCGCCACCTTCATCTCCCCCTGCTTCGGGATCTCCCAGATCAGATCGGTTTTTTTTCGCAGCTCCATTAGATACCTCTCAGATATCGACCACGACTTGGACGGTCACGGGGCAGCCCTGATCGATCCTCATTTCATTGTAAGTGACCGCCTTAACCTCGCCGAAAATGGCGTATTTCCCCGGCTGGTCGTCACCTCGGAAAACCGCTTGGAGGCGGAAGCCCTCGTCTGTCTTCTCGATAGTCAAGTCATCCACCGCGGCCACCAAGAACGGCCGGGTCTCGAACAGGTAGATGATCTCACCCAGGAATCGGACGAGCAACTGTTCCAGATCCCGGCCCTGGACCTCCACCGAGTGGTTGAGCTTCATCTCTACCTCCGCCGGGTCCCACATCAGGGAGACCGTGGCCAGGGCGGCATTGGCGAAAGCTTCCTCCAGGGTGTGGCCGTAGGCCTGGAACTTGGCGTCAGACGTGTGATCGAGGAACCTGAACTTCTCGAGCATGTCTCTTCTTCTCTGCCCTCCGTTTATTTTAGCAGAATTTCGCGGGGATACGAACTGAATCCCGGAAAATTCGCAACGAGTCCCCGCTTCCTTCGCCCAGCCGAGCCAGTCTCCGCGTTCCTCGATTGACAACCGGCCTCTCCCGCAATACGATTCGACTCCGTTCTGACCGACCTTCAAGGAGGAAAAATGTCGAAGAAAAAAGAAATGTCCCGGCGGGAAGCCGTCAAGCTGGCGGCCGCGGCGTTCGGTTCCGTGCTCGGCTACGGTGTATCCGCTGAAGCCGGCTCCGGCGCCGAGCGGGCCGACATCAAGGTCGAGAAGATGTGTTTCAAAATCTATCGCAAGGACATTCTGCTCACCACGCTTCCCCTTCCGCCCAATGTGTGCGGGGATATCATGACCGGGAACAAGCTCCTGCTCAAGCATTACCGCAACGACGTCCTGGCGAACGGCGCCGACATATTTTCCTGGTCCTGGGGGGAATGATCGTCTCGTTGAAGCAAAAGTGGACCAGGCCGGGGTTTCCACCGCGCTCGTTTTCAACCTGAAGAAGGACAGCCCGTTTTCCTTCAAGTGCCAGGTCTGCAGCGCCTGCTGCCACAACAAAGCCATCCGGGTCGCTCCCTACGAGGCCCTTCGCCTGGCCAGGAACCTCAAAATAACGACTACCGAGGTCTACGGGGTTTATACAGAAGAAGGCGGGATTATCCTTCGCAATAAGCCTGACGGGAGCTGTATCTTCCTCGATTCCCGCGGCTGCGGCGTCCACCCCGACCGGCCGCTGGTCTGCCGTCTCTTTCCGCTCGGACAGATCATCGACTGCCAAGGCGCCGCCAAGTACGCCTCTATGCCGCTCCACCCCGACTGCCTCGGCCTCTTCGGTACGGACGGGACGGTGGAGTCATACCTGGAGTCGCAGGGCACGCTGCCCTATTTTCAGTACGATCAGGTCTACTCGGCCGTCTACAAGAAGATAATAGGGAAGCTTTCCGGGTTGAAGTCCGCCGCCGAGGCGCCGGGCCATCCCTCCGACCTGGTGGAAGCGGACTCAGGCGCTGCCGCGCCCGGCAGCCTGCTCTCCCCCTGGCTCGATATCGACGCCTCCGTCGCCTCCTGCTGCCGGCGGAAGAGACGGGAGAAGCCGGAAAGGCTGGACGAGATCATCACGCTCCACATTCAGGCCTTAGAGGAGTGGATGGCCGGGCTTTGATCAGCTCTCCCCCAGCTCCCGGCGCGTGACGGTGCGGGCAACCTTCGCCTGGAGGCGGCGGAGCCGAGGAGAGAAACTCACCGGGAAAAAGGGGCCGCGTCCCTCGATGGCTTTATATCTCTCGTCGAGCTTGGCGAATTCGTCAAGGAATCTCTTCCGGAGTTCGGGGAGCGACGGCATCCTGGCCGCGATCTTCCCGCGGCTCATAACTTTCTGGAGCAGAGGCTCCCCCGGCAGCCGGTCATCGCGCAGTCCGATGATATCCTTTTTCAGCTTGCCGGCCGGCGTTTGGAAACGAAAAACCTGTTTTCTCCCCGCCCAGGTCGCCTTGCCGGGGCTGAGCTTCAGCGCCGGGCGCTGCGCGTATTCGAGCCCGGCCGCAACGAAATACCGGCGCCGCGGCGGATAGTCCCGGACAAACAGACTGAAGGCCGCCCGATCAAACATTTGGTGATCGTGGTAGCAGGCCGCCATGGTCAGCTCGTAGAGGTCGGTGATAAGGGGCGAGGTCCTTCAATTCAGAATACTCCGGCGATGGGGCTGCCGCAGGAAGGACATTGTCCGGCTTTGATCCTGTTCTCCTCGACGGAGAAACCGCTCCGACGAATCAGGATCTTCCCACACCGCGGGCAGACGGTCGCTTCCGATTCCCCCCCTACATTGCCGATATAGATGAACTTCAATCCCGCCTCCTTCGCGAGGGCAGCGGCTTTCCGCAACGTTTCGATCGGAGTCGCCGGCGTCTGGGTGTATTTATAGTCCGGATGGAAGCGGCTGATGTGCCAGGGGATCTCGGGACTGACGGAAGCGATGAAGCGGGCGATGGCGGCCAGTTCCTCGTCTCCGTCATTCATCCCTGGAACGACGAGTGTCGTCACCTCAATCCAGATGCCGAGCTCGCGCATCAACCGGATAGAATCAAGGACGGGCCCGAGGCGGGCACCGCAGACTTTCTTGTAGGTCTCATCCTGGAACGCCTTGAGGTCGACGTTGGCCGCGTCGAGGTACGGCTGGATCAACCGCAGCGCTTCGGCGGTCATGTACCCGTTGGTCACGAAAACATTGGCCAGGCCCGCCCCTCGGGCGAGCTTGGCCGTATCGAAGGCGTACTCGAAGAAGATGGTCGGCTCAGTATAGGTGTAGGAAATGCTCCGACAGCCCCGCTTCTTGGCCGCCTGCACGATCTCCTCCGGAGATAGCGCCTGGCCGCCGCCGAAACCCTTGTCCTTCTTCCCGGCCTGCGAGATCTGCCAGTTCTGGCAGAAGGGACAGCGAAAGTTGCAGCCGACGGTGGCGATGGAGAACGAGGCCGTCCCGGGCAGAAAATGATAGAGGGGTTTTTTCTCGATCGGGTCGATGTGGGCGGCGATGACGTCCCCGTAGACGTGGGTGACCAGCTTGCCCTGACGATTTTCACGGACGCCGCAGACGCCCACCTTGGCGGGCGCGACGTGGCAGCGGTGGGCGCAGAGGAAACACTCGACCTTCCCCTCCTCCAGGATGCGCCAGAGCATGGCCTCTCGGACCAACTTTTGTTCCTCGGCTCAAAAAATCAGGCTGTTTCAAGAATTATAGCAAGAAATCGGGGGATAGGATACCGAATTCGGATATTCGGCTCAGGTCCGCCGATTTCAGTTCTTGAGCTCGGGATAAAGCCTTGTCGCCGAGGGGCAAAGACGCCGGACAACACATTCCGGGCAGCGGGGCTTCCGCGCCTGGCAGGTTTTCCGGCCGTGGTTGACCAGCATGTAGTTGAAGTCGAGCCAGTCCTTCTTGGGGACGAGCTTCAGCAGGTCCTTCTCAATCTTCTCCGGGTCATGCTGCCGGCTCAAGCCCAGCCGGCCGGAGAGACGCTTGACGTGGGTGTCGACAGCGATCCCTTCGGCGATACCGTACCCGGAAGACAGGACGATGTTGGCGGTTTTGCGGGCGACGCCGGGAAGGGTGACCAGGTCGGCCATGTTCGCCGGCACCTGGCCGTCGAAGTCCTCGACGATTTTCCGGGCGGCGCCGATGATGCTCTTGGACTTGTTGCGAAAGAACCCGGTCGGCCGGATCTCGGCCTCGAGTTCCGTTCGGTCGGCGGCGGCCAAGGCGGCCGCCGTCGGATATTTCCGGAAAAGGGCCGGCGTGATCCGGTTGACCCTCTCGTCTGTGCATTGGGCTGCCAGGATGGTGGCGACCAGGATCTGGAGCGGCGTTTGGAACTCGAGCGCCGTGCCGCTCCGGGAATATTCCCGGCGGAGGATTATGATGATCTTTCCGATCCGCTCTTTAGCCGAAGCCATGTTTTGCCTAAGGTCCGATGTGGAATAGGTCCGCGCCCAGGTGGAAATCCTCGGCGTCATAGTAATCGGGGAAGCGGCTGAGCAGGTCGATCTCGGACTTGATCAGGAAATAATGGCTGCGTTCCACCCGACTTAGGTACTCGAGCATCTTTTGGCTGCCGGCATCAGCAACGACACCCCGGGCATCCCTGTAATATTGCTCGGCCAGCTTCTCCGCCTCGAGCGCCATCTTGAACAGGTCGAGGATCGAAACGGTCTCGCTCCAGGCAGCCGACGTCCTCAGCCGAGGCGGCTTTTCCGGAATCTTGAGCTCGACCTCGGGAAAGCGCTGGCCATGGAGCCTCTCCAGGATCTTGCGGTGCTTCTTCTCTTCCATGACCAGGAACTTCAATTTCTGCTGCAGAAGAATGTTCCTAACTTGTACCAGGAGTCCGGCGTAAAAATCGGCCGCCTCGATCTCCGCCCGGATGGCGACCGCCAGAACCTCGTAGGGCCGCAACTTGGGGTCTAAAGCCACGGTCTTCCTCCTCCGTCATTCCGCAGGCATCGCCCTAGAACTTGACGAACTTCTCTTTGGGCGCGCCGCAGACCGGGCACTTGTCCGGGGCTTCGCCCTCCGCCGTGAACCCGCAAACGCCGCAGACCTGGACCGGAAAATAGTCGAGGTCCCTGCCCTTGTCCACGGATTCTTTAGCCCTCTTATAGAGCCCGGCGTGGATTTTTTCGGCAACCAAAGCCGCGTTGAACCACATCACGGCCGTCTTTTCTCCCTGGTCCTCAGCCACTTTAATGTAGGCCGGGTACATCTCTGTAACCTCGAAAGTCTCTCCCTCGATGGCCGCCTGAAGATTCTCGGCGGTCTTCTTGATTCCGCTGAGGGTCCGCAGGTGGTTGGTGGCATGGATCTGCTCGGCAAAGCTGTTGGCCCGGAACAGCCGGGCGATGTTGGCGAGCTTTTCTTTCTCCGCCGCCTCGGCGAAGGCCATGTACTTCATGTGGGCTTGGCTTTCGCCGGCGAAGGCGCCCTTTACGTTCTCCTCGGTCATCTTTTTCATCTGGACCTCCTTAAATTTGGATCATTTTCTCGATAGCTCCCCGCGCCCTCTGGCTGATGGCGGCAGGGACTTCGACGCGGAATTGCATCTCCTCCAAGGCCTTCCAGACCTTGATGAGGTTGATTTTCTTCATGTTTGAACAAAAGGCCAGGTCCTTGACCGGGTAAAAGACAGTCCGCGGGTTCTCCTTGCGCAGACGGTAGAGGATTCCGGCCTCGGTGCCGACGAGGACCTCTTTGGCCGACGTCTCCCGCGCCGCTTTCACCATGTAGCCTGTAGATATGACCTTATCAGCCAGGTCGATGACCTCGGGCCGGCACTCGGGATGAACCCAGACTTCGGCCTCCGAGTGCTTTTTCCTCTTGGCCAGCACGTCCGCGGCCAGGATCTGGTTGTGGACATAGCAGTAGCCGTCCCAGGCGATGATCTTTTTTTTCGTCTGGCGGGCGACATAGGCGGCCAGGTTCTTGTCCGGGGCGAAGAGGATCTCATCGTCGGGAAGGGAGTCCACGACTTTGACGGCGTTCGACGACGTGCAGCAGATGTCGGACTCGGCCTTGACCTCGGCCGTCGTGTTGACATAGCTGACGACCTTGCGGCCGGGGTACCGCGCCTTCCAGTCCCGGAGCTCCTGGCCGGTGATCATGTCGGCCATGGGGCAGCCGGCGTGGAGATCGGGCAGCAGCACGGTCTTCTGGGGAGAGAGAATGGCGGCCGTCTCGGCCATGAAATGGACGCCGCAAAAGATGATGACCTCAGCCCCGCTCCGGGCGGCCTCCTGGCTCAGCCCCAGCGAGTCTCCCGTATAATCCGCCACGTCTTGGACTTCACCGATCTGATAGTTGTGGGCCAGGATGACGGCCTTCCGTTCTTTCCGGAGCTCCGCGATCCTATTGAGGATCTCTTCCTTAGTCATGCGCTCTCCCGCCACCCTTAATCCTTGAGCTTCCGGACAAAGACGTGATAAATATCGCCGTCCTTCTCCAGCCCGAGGTACTCCTGGCCGGTCATCTTGCACCAGGCGGGCATGTCTTCGACGATGCCTTGGTCGGTGGAGACGACTTCAAGCACTTCGCCGACCCGGAGCTCTTTAATCTTCTTGGCCGTCTGGATGATGGGCATCGGGCAAAGGA
>Ga0315274_10005728_pt1 | contig 18153 bp, 19 predicted proteins | sample YL17G02_20_MG_FD_203700 | JGI IMG/M metagenome (GOLD analysis project Ga0315274, IMG submission 203700) | Sediment microbial communities from Yellowstone Lake, YNP, Wyoming, USA - YL17G02_20 | ecosystem: Environmental > Aquatic > Freshwater > Lake > Sediment | place: USA: Wyoming | collected...
AATATTAAAAGAGAACCTAACCAAATAATAAATCCTAATATACAAAGTAATCTTCCTATTTTTGCTAAAGAAATTTTTTCAGATTTTAATCCTAAATGTGCAAATAATAATCCTGGTAAAGATAAAATTGGTATTAGCTGAATAATTACAAAAAGCTTACCCATTCCATAAGTACCACTGAAAACATAAGAAAGAACTCCAGAAATTATACTTATTACTCCAAAAAGAAATGATAAAAAAGAATAATTTTCTCTCATAAAAATAATTTATTATTTAAAAAATCTTTATTCTCTCATTCTACCAAAAAACCGCCCTCGGCCATAGCCTACGGGCGAGGCCTTATTGGCGATTTAGTTGGCTCCCCCTGATGGACGATGTTAGAACCTGTTTTACTACTCTAATATCAAAATGATATACTATATATATGATAGCTTATTTGGAAGGAAAAATAATATTAAAAAAAGAGAGATTTATAATCTTAAACGTTAACGGAGTGGGTTACAAGGTTTTTTTATCGCAAAAGACTCTAACTAAAATACCACGAGAAGAAGAAAGCCTCAAGCTTTTTTGCTTCCTTAATATAAGAGAAACCCTCCAGGACCTTTATGGATTTCTGAGCTTTGAAGAGCTTGAATTCTTCAACATTTTAAATGGCATTCACAGTATCGGCCCAAAAGCAGCTCTGGAAGTGGCTTCCCTGGGACCCTTGGAAAAGCTGAGAGAGGCAGCAGAAAAGGGGGATGAAAAAATTCTGGAAGGAATATCAATGATAGGAAAAAAGAAGGCCCAGATGATTATTTTGGAGCTTTCAAGAAAAATAAAGAAAGTTTTACCAAAAAAAGTGGCGGAAAACTCGGAAGATGAAGCTCTGGAAGCATTAATAAGTCTCGGCTTTCCCAAACAAAATGCAAAGTCAGCCTTATTAAAAATATCAAAAAATATTGATTCAAAAGAAAGAGTAAAGGAAGCTCTGAAAATATTAGGGAGGCAGTCTTAAAATGACAAATTTTTTGCGAAAAATCGCACCCCAATTTTTGATAAATTGGTACCACCTTTCCCTATCTTTTTTAGGAGCTTTTTTTTATCGTTTTCCTTCAAGAAAATTAATTGTTATCGGCGTTACCGGAACCAATGGTAAATCAACAGTAGTAGATTTAACCAGCAAGATTTTAGAGGAAGCCGGAGAAAAAGTCTGTTCTCTTTCTTCTATCAGGTTCAAAATCGGAAACAAAGAATTTGTTAACGATTTAAAAATGACTATGCCGGGCCGTTTCAGGATCCAAAAGTTTCTTCGGAAAGCGGTAGATTCTGGTTGCCATTACGCAATTTTAGAGGTTACTTCTGAAGGAATTAAACAGCACCGCCATAAATTTATTAATTTTTCAGTTGCGGCTTTTACCAACTTAACGCCAGAACACATTGAAACTCATGGGTCATTTGAAAAATACAAAGAAGCCAAAGGAAAACTTTTTGAGGCAACTAAAAAAACTCATATTTTAAATCTAGACGATGAGAATACTGAATATTTTTGGCGGTTTCCAGCAGATTTTAAAATAGGTTATGGAATAAATCTGGAGCAGAATTTTAAAGTCTCGGAAACCATAAAAGCAGAAAAGGCGATAGTTTCTCAGGAAGGAATAGAATTTAAAGTCAGCAATCAAAATTTTAAAATTAATTTATTGGGATTTTTCAATATTTATAACTGCCTGACAGCAATAGCGATTGCCAGATCGCATAATATTTCTTTGGAAATTTGCAAAAAAGCTTTAGAAAAAGTTAGTGGAGTCCCTGGCAGAATGGAAGAAATAATTTCTGTACCTTTTAAGGTTTTCGTTGATTATGCTTTTACTCCCAATGCTTTAGAAAAAGTTTATCAGACATTAAAAAATAATTTTAAACCTAAAAGATTAATTTGCGTTTTAGGGGCTGCCGGCGGCGGCCGCGATAAATGGAAAAGGCCGGTTTTGGGAAAACTGGCAGCTGATAATTGCGATGAGATTATCGTCACTAATGAAGACCCTTACGATGAAGATCCTTTGGAAATAATAAATCAGGTAGCCCAAGGAACTGCAGGCAAGGCAAAAAAAATACCAGACAGAAGGGAAGCGATAAAAAACGCTTTAAAAACAGCCTCTGGCGGAGATATAGTCATAATTACCGGCAAGGGCTGCGAAACCAGCATAGCTGAAAAAGGTAAAAAAATTCCCTGGGATGATAGAGAAGTAGCAAGAGAGGAATTCCAGAGATTGACAAATAATAGGTAGTGCGCTAAAGTTAGAAACGCTGGAGAACCCGGCTAAAAAACTTAGGGGAGGTGAATCGGCTATGGTTGGAAAAGTAGTCGGAAGCATGTCGGAATGGTCTGGCGTGCTAAAAGATTTCTGGAGACAAATTGATGACGGGAGTATACCCTTGCCACAACTGAAAGCTTTCGTTGACCACGTAAATCCTTTTTCACCAGATAATTCTCTTGAGGCCTGGCAGAAGTTGTATCGCAAGCTTTTCAAGATTGAAGTAGATTTCTCAGCTCTCCGGATACCCGCCAAAAAAGAAGGCTTTGACCGATTGATCATTGTAGCCCAAAGAATAACGCCACAGGTTATCCTCAACCAGTGCAGACAGTTATTCCCTTGCGAACTAGCAAAGGCAGATGAAATAAATCTTGAGAAAGTCAGATCGGAAAGAACAAGCAAAGAAATGTACGCCGTCTGGTTCAAAGATGAAACTGAACCGGATCAAGACTTAAGAGGATTTTCTGACAACGAATTGAAAAACAGACATGTTCAAGGCATAACACTAGAGGAACGACTGCTATTTGAGCTGAAATATTTCATAGAGACTAGCAGACATCTTGATCTCGGAAGCGTTACCCTCTGCACCGGCTCGCACGAATCAAATGGTAAAGTTGCTATCGTCTACTGCCATGATAGGCGACTATTCATTGGAACAGAAAGTCCTTCCTGTGGTATAACTTTTCAAGGTTCTCGGCAAGCAGTTCTTTAATCCCTAAATTTGCACCTTTCGTCATGCACATAACAACCAGAAGGGTTCAGTGCGTTTTTTACTGGACCCCTTTTTTATTTATAATCTGTTTTTTGATTTATGACTGGCTTTTCAGCCAGTTTTTTTGTTAAAATAAAACAATGGAAAAATATGAAGTCTTAGAACATCCGGCGGATTTGAAAATCAGGGCTTTTGGCAAAACAAAGGAAGAGTTGTTTTTAAATATGCTAAAAGGGATGACAGATAGTTTAAAGCCCGAATTGGATAATGTTGTAGCCAAAAGAATAATAAAGATAAGCTCCCCTGACTTGGGAGCTCTTTTGATTGATTTCTTGAGTGAAGTTTTATATCTAATTCAAGCCAATAAAGAAATCTATTCTGATATTAATTTTAAAAAATTGACCAATCCTTCGGCAAGCTCAGGACAAGTGGCTGAATTAGATGCAGAACTAACGGGCCACAAAGTAGAAAGATTCGGCGAAGATATAAAAGCCGCAACTTATCACAACTTGGACATCCATCAAAAAAAAGATGAAACTTGGGAAGCAACAGTTTTATTTGACATTTAATAAGGTGGCTGTAAAATAGAAAAGTAAAGGAGGTGGTACTTTGACAAATGAATTTGCGAAAGGAGTAAAAGAAGAAGTGAATAGAACGGCTGAATGGATACCAAAACAGCAATTAGATGATCAACAAATAGAAGATTTGGGCAAAGAAATTCTAGGCGCAAAGAACGAAAAGGGAGAAAACATCAAAACGATATTTATTGGTGGATGGGGAAGATCAGGCTTCGTTGCCGAAGGTTTTGCCATGCGATTAGCGCACCTGAAATTTGATGCAAGATATATAACAGAGCCGACAGTACCAGCTATGCAAAAAGGCGACCTTTTCATAATTGTCTCCGGCAGTGGAGAAAGTCTCACGAGAGCTATAGAAACCGCTTTAAAGATCGGCGTAAAGGTGATCATGATAACTTCTCTACTAAGCTCAATCGGCACAAGATCGTCAGACATGAGACTGGTAATTCCTGGCCGCGAAGAAGGAGACGAAGGAAGCTCCCTGAGTTTTCTTGAAAGACAAATGAAAGGAATCCCAGCTTTTCCTTTAGGGACTGCGTTTGAGCTTCTGACGGCAATAGTGCTGGATGCTATAATAGCTGTATTGGCTATTAGAGTGAAGAAAAGTAATGAAGACATGAAAAAGGAACACGCTAGTGTGGTCCCCGAATAAAATTTTAATCCCTAGGCGCCGTTTGGCGCTTTTTTATTTGGGATTTGACATGATAGACAAATATCAAAAATTTAGTTAAAATCAAAGACGCTATGCCCAGTAGAGGAATTTCGAAAACCTCCTGGGTTAACCAAAGAATTTCGAAGAAATTTCAATTCGAAATTCTCCTATTGGGTATGCAGAAACAAGATTTCCAAAAAATAACTGACTTTTTGTGGGAATTGCCCAAATCTTTCAGGCAGGATATGAAAGTTCCGGCCAGAGTTTATGTTTCAGAAAAAATGTTAGATGACGTTTTTAGAGACAGGTCGCTTTCGCAACTGGTAAACATCTGCTGCCTACCGGGAATCTTAAAATATGGCATCGCCATGCCTGATTGCCACGAAGGTTATGCCTCCCCTATCGGCGGAGTAGCAGCTATATCAGAAGAGGAAGGAATTATTTCTCCAGGCATGCAAGGATATGACATTAACTGCGGAATGAAACTTTTAAAATCAAATTATAAAGAAAAAGAAATAAAATCTCATCTGGATAAATTGGCAACTGAAATTCAAAAAGAAGTTCCTTCAGGATTAGGCAAGGGAAGAAAAATGAAATTAGACTATTCATCTTTAGACAAACTTCTGGAGGGCGGCATCAAATATCTTGTTGGAAAAGGCTATGCCGAGAAAGAAGATATGGAAAACTGCGAAGCCAAAGGACGCATGGAATGGGCTGACGCCTCAACTGTTTCTTCTCGTGCCAAAGAAAGAGGGAGAGATCAGGTGGGAACATTGGGTTCCGGTAATCATTTTCTGGAAATCCAAAAAGTAGAAGAAATTCTGGACGAAAAAGCGGCCGCTATTTTCGGAATATTCAAAGACCAGGTTGTAATCATGATTCATTGTGGCTCAAGAGGATTGGGCCATCAGATTGCTACTGATTATATAAGGGAATTTATGGGATTGATGGGAAAATATAAAATAAGAGTCCCGGATCGGGAGTTCGCCTGCGTGCCGTTTAACTCTCCTGACGGGGAAAGAGCTTTTGCGGCTTCAGCCTGCGCCGCAAATTATGCCTGGGCCAACAGGCAAATGATTGCTCATTTTATCAGAAATACCTGGAAATCAGTTTTGGGAGAAAAAGATTCTGATTTAGTTTCTCTTTATGATGTGGCTCATAATATAATTAAAAAAGAAAAATATAATATTGATGGCAAAGAAACCGATGTTATTATGCACCGGAAAGGAGCGACCAGAGCTTTCCCTGCAGGCCACCCTGAAATCCCGGAAAAATATAGAGAAGTCGGCCAGCCAGTCTTGATTCCAGGTTCTATGGGCACTGCTTCTTATATTTTAGTTGGCCAGAAAACAGGAGAGGAAGCCTTCTATTCAACCTGCCATGGAGCAGGAAGGACAATGTCACGACATGAAGCAACCAGAAAAATTTCTGGGGAAGAGGTAGTAAAAGACTTGGAGAAAAAAGGGATTATTTGCAAATGCTGGTCTTTAAGAGGGATAGCTGAGGAAGCTCCTTTGGCTTATAAAAATATAGATGAAGTCGTCGGCGTCGTTCACAACGCTGGCTTATCTAAAAAGGTAGCTAAATTAGTGCCCTTGGCAGTTTTAAAAGGTGAATAAAAAATTATGAAAAATAATTTACCAAAAAGTACAAGAAAATTCATTCGCCGGGAAAAAGCCCGAATCCATCAGGAGATTTTTGATCAAAAAGAACAAAATAAATTAATCAACGAACTCTACCAAAAAGTAATAAAAAGTCCTAAAATAAAAGAGCGGGTTTCAGAAACTAAAAATAAAAGTGTCAAAGTCAGTAAAAAAGAAACCAATCTTTCTAAAGAGGTAAAAAAAGATGAAAACAAAAGAAATCTACAATCTGGGGATAGAAACAGGAAAAAAAGCTGATTTTAGGGGAGTCAGCGGAGTGAAAAAAGTTTTAGAAAGAAAAAAAGAGAAATTTGAAAAGCTGTCCAAGAAAGAGAGAGAATTTTTTGACATTGAAATGTTGGAAAACCCATATTCAGACTCCCGAATTTTAAACATCGGCCAAGATAAAGAAATAAAAAAGGTTTTAGTTGGAATTGATATTGATTCAGCAGAAGTATTGCTGGCGAAAGCAATAGGAGATATAGACTTAATTATTTCTCATCATCCCTTAGGAAAAGCTCTGGCTACCTTAGCCGAAGTTATGGAGCTCCAGTGTGATGTTTTAAACAAATACGGAGTTCCCATCAATGTTGCTGAAGGGCTAATGCGAGAAAAAATATCCGAAGTAGCCAGAGGACTAAACAGGGTCAATCATCAAAAAACCGTTGATGCAGCCAGAATTCTTGGTTTTAACCTGATATGTCTCCATACAGCCTGCGATAATTTAGCTGCTGAATTCTTAAAAAACAAAGTTGAAAAGGCAAAAAATATAATAACCCTGGAAGATTTACAAAATTTATTGAAAGATATCCCAGAATATAAGGAAGCGATGAAAATGGGAGCCGGTCCTAAGATTTTTGTTGGGAATAAAGAAAATAGGTGCGGAAAAATTGCCATAACCGAGATAACCGGCGGAACAGAAGGGTCCCCAAAACTTTATGAAAAAATGGCTATTGCCGGAATCGGAACAATAATCGGCATGCATATTGATGAAGAACACAAAAAAGAAGCGGAATCTGCTAATATCAACGTGGTTATTGCCGGCCATATGAGTTCTGATTCTCTGGGAGTAAACTTATTATTAGACAAACTGGAAAAGAAAGGAATAAAAATTGTTCCTTGTTCAGGATTGATAAGAGTTAAAAGAAAATAAAAGGTTACAAAATTTAAAAAAAACTGGCAGAAGGCCAGTTTTTTGATAGAATTAGTTATATGAGAACAGGAATTGCCACAGTACCATTGGATTACGGAAGATGTCCTCCTTGGCTTTTCCAAAGAATGGAAAAATTGGGTCGAGCAATAACTGAAGTTATTGTTGAAGAGTTCGGAGTGGAGGAATTTTTAAAACGCCTTTCTGATCCAATTTGGTTTCAGTCTTTTGGATGCGTTCTGGGATTTGACTGGAATTCTTCTGGTTTGACAACAACAGTTCTGGGCGCCTTAAAGGCTTCTCTCTTTGAAGCTCAAGATAGGCTGGGCATTTATGTCTGCGGCGGAAAAGGAAAAACCTCAAGAAAAACCCCGGAAGAAATCCAAACTTATGGAATATCCCGTGGATTCCAGTTTACTGATAAATTAGTTTACGCATCAAAAACCGCAGCTAAAGTTGATTCGGCCTTAATCCAGGCGGGGTATCAAATTTATCATCATAATTTTCTCTTTACAAAAAATGGAAACTGGATAGTTATTCAACAAGGAATGAATACTGAAAATCAAACTGCCAGAAGATATCATTGGCACTCGTCAATCCTTCAACAAAGCTCAGGACGAGAAGATTTCACCGAAGAGCCGCACTCCGGAATTATTTCGGTCTTAAAAGGAAAGCCCTTAAATCTCACGGCAAAAGAAAGCAAGGAAAACAAGAAGATTTCCAGAGAATTAATTAGCGAAGAACCAAAAACATTTTTAAAGGATATCAGTCTTATATTAGAAAAATCAGACTCTTTAACAAAACAGAAAAGATTACCAGGGTTTGCAGAAATAGAGTTAAACAACCTGGAGTTTCACTGGCATCCTGTTGTAAATGAGAAATTTAATTTGAAAAGATTAAAAAAAACAGTCGAAAAAGCCCATTTTCTAAAGCCGAAAAGTTTTGAAGAATTACTAACCACAAAAGAGGTTGGACCCAGAACCATTAGGGCTTTATCTCTTGTTTCAGAATTAATTTATGGGGCCAAACCTTCTTACAATGATCCGGCCAGATATTCTTTTGCTCACGGCGGAAAAGACGGCACCCCCTTTCCTGTTTCCAAGTCGACATATGACAAAACTTTAGAGATAATAGAAAAAGGAATCAAAAAAAGTAAAATTTCTATTCAGGAAAAAGTAGAGGCTCAAAAAAGATTAGTTAAAAATTTTTACCCTGTTAAATAACCCTGTTAAACAATCGCTTTGCGATTAGTTGTTTGGCAACTGTTTAACAGGGTTCCCGCTTCGCGGGATTTAACAGGGTGAATTATTAAAAGACAAAATAAAAATACCAAAATATATGAAAAAAACTTTAATGACCTCGGAATCAGTAACTGAAGGTCACGTAGATAAAATTGCAGACCAAATCGCTGACGCTGTTTTAGACTCAACTTTAAAAGATGACAAATTCGCCAGAGTTGCCTGCGAAGTTTTTATAAGCATGGGCTACATAATAGTAGGTGGAGAAATTACCACTAAAACCTGGATTGACACTAATAATTTAGCAAGAGAGGTTATAAGAGATATAGGTTATGATAATCCCGAATATGGTTTTGACTATCACTCAGTAGCAGTTTTAAACACAATCCACGGCCAATCTCCGGATATTGCTCGGGGGGTCAAAAAAACAGCAACAAAAAAGCAGGGGGCAGGAGACCAAGGCGGGATGACGGGTTATGCTTCAAACGAAACCCCAGAACTTATGCCTCTTCCAATTATGTTAGCTCATAAATTAGCAATGAGGTTAGCTGAAGTCAGAAAAAAAAACATTATTCCTCATCTAAGACCTGACGGTAAATCTCAAGTCACAATTGAATACGAAAATGGAAATATTAAAAGGTTAGATAATGTAATAATAGGCGCCCAACATGATCCTGACGTTTCAACACAAAAAATAAAAAAAGACATTATTCTAAAGGTGATAAAACCAGTTTGTGGAGAATTTTTAGATAAAAAAACAAGGTTTTATGTTAATAATACCGGCCGTTTCGTTATAGGAGGCCCGGTTTCTGACACTGGAATGACCGGCAGGAAAATTGTTGTTGACGGCTATGGCGGAGGAATTCCGGTCGGAGGCGGATCTTTTTCCGGAAAAGATCCGACAAAAGTTGACAGATCGGGTGCCTATATGGCTCGCTATATAGCTAAAAATATAGTTGCCGCCAACCTAGCTAAAAAATGCCAGATAGAGTTGGCTTATGTTATTGGCGGAGCAAAACCGGTTTCTGTCGGAGTTAATACTTTTAACACCGAAAAAATATCAGAAGAAAAATTAATAAAAGTTATTACAAAAGTTTTTGATTTAACGCCGGGGGGAATAATCAATCAGCTTAATCTCCTGCGGCCGATATACAGAAAAACTGCTGCTTACGGACATTTTGGAAGAGAGCTGCCAGAATTTACCTGGGAAAAAAAAGATAAAGTTAAAGAAATTTTAAAATTAATCTAAGAACTTGGAAGAAAACAAAGAGAAAGTAATACCTTTCCCCGGCAACCCCTGGAGAATTATTCTGTGGGAAGTTTTTTTATTCGCCCTGACTTTTATTCTTGGGATAAGCACGGCTTACAGGTTAAGCATAATAGCGCCACCAGTAAAAATAGAAGTTACTCCTTCTTTTTTTTCTCAATTCATTATTTCTGCGGTTTTTGTTCTGGCGATTGTTTTGTTGATTATAAAATTTGTAAAATCTGGATTTAAAAAACGGATTTTATTAAAAACCATTCTTCTTTTTATTTTTTTCTTTGGCAGCTTTACTTTTTTTGAAGTCTGGCTAGGCGACGCAATCGCTTTCCCCCTTACCTTGTTCTTGCTCTTTTTCTGGCTAAAAATGCCGAATATATTTACCCACGACCTGCTGATGATATTTGGTATGGCGGGATTGAGCAGCGTCCTCGGATTGGGGCTAACTCCCGAAGCGGTAGCTATTTTGCTGGTTATTTTTTCAGTTTATGATATCGTCGCGGTTTATAAAACAAAACATATGGTAAAAATGGCAAAAGCAATGACAGAAGCAGGAGCTTTGCCTGGGCTAATTTTACCTTCGCAGGTCTCCGAACTAAAAACGTCTTTAGAAAAAATTTCGCTTGGCGGAAAATTCCTGATTTTGGGCGGAGGCGATATCGTTTTCCCCTTATTATTTTCTATCTCTGCACTCCAAAACGGGATTATCCAATCAGTAATAATCGCGTTTTTCTCTTTATTGGGCCTTTTAACTAGTTTCTGGTTTTTTTTCCGCCAAAAAGAGCGTCGGGCGATCCCGGCTTTGCCTCCGATTGCTCTTTTTTCTATTCTGGGATACTTAATTTCGCGATTGATTTAATAAAAAAACTTTTCTGGACGGCGGGCAAATTCATTTTGATGAATTCGCATATCCCCATTTGGTGTGGGGGTCAATACCAATTTTTCACAGTTTTTTTATCATGTAGCTATCCTTTAATTTATAGCCTAACTTTCGATAATAATTCCTCACCCCAACACCTGAAATCACGGCGATTTTGTTTAAGCTGAATTCTTTTTTTACTATTTTTTCTGCCAACTCGACCAATTTTTTCCCAAGCCCTTTGTGCTGAGGTGCGACTCTTTTTTCTGAAACCGGGACCGATTGGCCATAGGTCTGCAACTCCCTAATAATTGCTGAATTTTCGAGAATCGGAATAAAATTCTTGCCCCGTAGCGAATTTATTCTGCTTCGGGGTTCTTCTTGAGGAATTCTTAATCTCAAAAAACTAAATAACTTAGTTCCTTTTTTATTCTCAAAGCTTAAGAATATTTCTTTACCGTTTGAAGCATGATAATTTTCACGGAATAAATAAATTTTTTCTTTTGGGTCATAATTTTCTCTCACTTCTCGGCATCTGATGCAATGGCAAATCTTTTTTTCTTCTTTCATCGTATCCAGCACAACTTCTCTCAAATTAGAAATTTTACAACCTCCTCTGATTTTTTGGCTTGGAATATCGCGGAATAATCTGGCTACTCTCATCCAATAAGGCAGATTGGTTTTTATTTCCACCAAAAGACTGATTAATTTTTTATCAGAATAAGTTTTGTATTTGCCTTTCTTCCAGATTTCAAAAAGCTCCGACCCTTCGCAAACCAAGCAGGGATAAATTTTTAACCAGTCGGGTTTGAAATCCGGATTTTCAAAAATTTCTTTAAAGTATTTTAAATCTTTTTCCGGATTTGAACTCGGCAAATTCGGCATCATTTGATAAAGGACTTTAAACCCGGACTCTTTCAGAAATAAGGTGGCTGAAGCGGTTTCTTTTCTGCCGTGACCTCTTTTACATTTTTTCAAAACCTCATCAGATACAGTCTGAACCCCCAATTCAACCATTGTCACCCCGAGCTTTCTCAGATTTAAAATTTCTTCTCTATTAATTAAGTTGGGCCTGGTTTCAATACTGATGCCGATAATTCTTTGTTTTGCGTTTTCGTTTATTCTCTGTTCTCTTTCTAAAATATCCCAGCTTGCTTTCTTGCTCGGAATATTTTTCCGCCCGTTGGCAGCAACAAAACAATTTAATAAAAACCATATTTTGTAATCTTCTGGGTAAACTGAAAAGCTGCCCCCGATAATTCTTAATTCAACCTTGTCAGTTGGATGACCTTGCTTTCTTAAGCTTTCCAGCCTTGTTTTAACTTGTAGGTGAGGATCAAATTTCAACATTTTGGCTCTTTCAGCTGCCGGCTCGCCTGAGAGATAGCTTTTGGGAAGTCCTTTCTCGGTTGGGCAAAAAATGCATTTTCCAGGACAAAAATAGGGTTTTGTCAGAACTGAAACAATGACTACACCCGAAAGGCTTCTGATTTTTCTTTTTTTCAGCAGATTTTCCAGAAATTCTGATTTTCTTATCCTTTTATTTTTTAGCAATTTATGGTATGTTTTTAGTAGTTCAACATTAGAGATGCATTTTGTTTTTGTTCTTTTTGCCAGCTTTCTTTTTAAAGAAGCTAAATCAGCCTCGCATTTAATAGGCCCTTTAAATAACTCTTTAATTTCTAATTCTAATTTTTCCATGGATAAAGAATACGCTGAATATTTATTAGTCAAAACTAGAAAAGATTATAACTCAATTGCTGAAGATTTTTCAAGAACCAGAGACGAAACCTGGAACGAAATGTTTTTTTTATTTGAGAATTACTTAAAACCAGGGGATAAAGTTTTGGACCTGGGTTGCGGAAACGGCAGATGGTTCAAATTATTTAAAACTTACAATATAGATTATATCGGAGTAGACAGCTCTATAAACCTTATTAATACTGCTCAAAAAAATAATCCTGAAGCTAAATTCCAAGTTGAGGAAGGATTAAATTTATCTTTTCCTGACAATTTTTTTGAAAAAATATACAACATCGCCGTCTTCCATCATATACCTTCCAAAGAACTTAGATTAAAATTTTTGGAAGAAGCGAGGAGAGTTCTAAAGCCAGGGGGAATTCTGATTCTTACTGTCTGGAAGCTCAAGAATCAGACTTATCTACTTATTAAATATACCATTTTAAAATTGCTGGGGAAATCGAAGCTTGATTTTAGAGACGTTTTAGAACCCTGGGGAAAGAAACTTGAAAGATATTACCACTGTTTTTCTGAAACCGAATTGATAAATCTGGTAAAAGAAGTTGGTTTTAAAATAAAAGAGGGTGGGATAATAAAAAATGAAGCGGGAAATCGACAGAATCTTTATATAGTAGCCCAAAAATAAACGCTCTATACAAAAACTTTTTGTAAAGTTTTTGTCGAGCTCGACGAAATTTCTGAAAGAAATTTCGTATAGAGCCCCCATAGCTTAATGGATAAAGTAGTGGCCTCCGGAGCCACTGATCCAGGTCCAACTCCTGGTGGGGGCACAAAACTCTTGACATTAGCCTTGGCTTTTGTAGAATAGGAAACGAGGGGGTGCGAGATATTTCTCTAAGGACAAGTGAGTTTAATAAGGGAGGCAAAAGATGCATCCTTGCCTATGTCCAAGCAAGCAAAAAGATTAAGTCAAGCTTGTTAAGCTCATTTCTCCCTCAAACTAAAAACGGGAAGTTTACTTCCCGTTTTTAGTTTGATAAAATAAAATTATGAAAGACAAATTTGAAATCGTCGTCTCTGGAGCGGCCCAAACCGGTCATTGCTGCCAAAGCATCAAAAAAATATGCAAAGAAGTTGGGAGAGAAATCGCCAAACAAAATTGTAACCTGGTTACAGGCGCCACAACTGGCGTTCCTTATTTGGTCGCTAAAGGCTTTAAAGAAACGGGGGGATTCAGCATAGGATTTTCTCCGGCAGCTTCTGAAACTGCTCATATAAAAACATACAAACTGCCTGTCGACGTTTTCGATGTAATGATTTATACGGGCGCTGATTATGCCGGCAGAAATATCATTATGACTAAATCAGCCGATGGAGTGATTATTATCTGCGGCCGGATGGGCACCTTGCATGAGTTTCTTACCGCTTTTGAGCTTAAAAAACCAGTTGGCGTGCTAGAAGGTACGGGAGGTGCAGCTGATAAGATAAGGGCTATCGCCTCAGGGCCACATCGAGGAAAATGGAAAATTATTTATGAAACGGATCCAAAAAGATTGGTTAAAAAATTAATTAAAGAGATAAAAGAAGAAAAAGGTCGAAATCATAAAATTTTAAAATAATCTATGCCAAACGAAGAAAAAGGCAAACAAATAGGTAAGGTTTCTCACTACTTTTCCAAAATTGGAGTGGCAGTTATTGATCTTTCCGACTCCTTAAAAGTCGGGGAAACGATACGGATAATTGGCGGTGGCACTGATTTCAATCAAAAAGTTGAATCAATGCAGTCTGAGCATCAAAACATTGACGAGGCTAAAGCCGGAGATTCGATTGGTATCAAGGTTGAACAGAAAGTCAGGGAAGATTATAAAGTGTACAAAATCTAAAATTATTTTAAAATCGGATCTTTTGTCCTAAATTTGGTTTTTGAAAAAACCATGTTATTTCATAATTTAGAAATCGTCTTTCAGCTATTTTTAGCCGGCCTCTTGGGAGGACTGGTGGGCATAGAAAGAGAATACAAAGGAAAAGAGGCGGGTTTTAGAACATACACCCTGGTTTCATTAGGGGCAGCTCTATTTTCCATAATCTCCACCGAAGGATTTGTCCCTTATTTGGGCATCAGCGGAATCGATGCAGACCCCTCAAGGATAGTCGGTCAAATTGTTTTAGGAATTGGATTTTTAGGCGCGGGTTTGATTATTTATCGCCAATCTCATGTCGAAGGACTGACAACTGCTGCCGGTCTTTGGGTGACAGCAGCTATCGGAACGGCAATAGGATTTCATCTTTATTTTCCCGCTACTTTTGTCACATTCCTGACAATACTAATTTTAGCCGGACTAGGAAAAGTGGAGGAAAAAGTCTTCGGGAAAGGAATTAAAAAAGAGGATCTGGAAAAATAATATATGCCTGATAAAAAATTTTACTTAGCCCTGGCTGTTCTGCTGGGAACAATAGTGGGGGCTGGAATTTTTGGACTACCTTTTGTCATATCAAAAAGCGGAATAATCCCCGGCTTTTTTTATTTTTTTGTCTTAGGACTGGCTGTGATGTTTTTACACTTAATGTTTGGAGAAACTATTTTAAGAACCGGGGGGAAAATGAGGCTCAGCGGTTACTCTCAGAAATATCTTGGGAAAAATGGGAAGCTTATGGTTACCATATCGACGGTTATCGGGATAACCGGCAGCCTCTTGGCTTACATTATACTCGGCGGCAACTTTCTTAAGATAATATTTTCCTCAGTTATTAATCTTTCGGCTTTCCAATTCAGCCTGATCTTTTGGGCGATTTTAGTATATTTTGTTTTTAAAGGATTACGGGCAATCGCGCCCGCCGCTGTTTTCACGAATATCGCTTTTTTTATTATTATTTTTATCGTTATCTGCTTTCTCCTGCCGGAATTCAGGTTTAATAACTTAAAGCTCGTTAATTCGGGAAACATATTTTTACCTTATGGAATAATAATGTTTTCTTTAACCGGATTTGCGGCCATACCGGAAATAGCCGGAATATTAAAAAGCCAGGAAGAGAGGAAAAGTTTCAAGAAAGTTATAATAGTTGCTTCTCTCGTATCGATAATCTTATACCTGATTTTTTCCCTGGGAGTAATTGGGGTCAGTAATGGGAAAACATCAGAAGAAGCTTTTTCCGGTTTGGTCCCGTTTTTAGGTAAAAAAATAATAATCTTGGGGGCGCTTTTCGGAATCATAACAATAGCTGACTCTTTTTTGATAATAGGCCTCTATTTTAGAAATACCTTAATTTATGATTATCGTTTCCCAAAAATTTTAGCTTCATTCGTTTCTTCTTTTTTACCCCTGCTTTTATTTTTAAAATTCAGGGATTTCACCCAAGTTGTCGGTTTTGCCGGTACAATCTTAGGGACAGTTGAAGGTATAATAATCCTGCTTCTTTTCAAAAAAGCCAAAAAGTTAGGCGACAGGACTCCTGAATACAGTCTGAATATCCCGAATTGTCTGATTTACATCATGATGGCTATTTTTATATTAGGAATGTTTTTCCAATTGTTTTATTCAAAAAATTTATAATAAATATGATAGAAATTGACGGTTCTTCAGGTGAAGCCGGGGGCCAAATTTTAAGGACGGCCTTATCCCTTTCGGCTATTACCACAAAACCTTGCCATGTTTTTAACATCAGAAGTTCCAGACCGAAACCAGGTTTGGCTACTCAGCATTTAACAGCTATTCAATCCTTGGCCCAGCTTTGTGATGGAGAATTAGAAGGTGATTTTTTGGGTTCAAAAGAAGTTAGATTTTATCCGGGCGAAATCCGTTCTCAAAACTTAAATATAAAAATCGATACGGCCGGAAGCATAACTCTAGCTCTTCAAGCTCTAATGCCCTCTTCTCTTTTTACTGTTTCTCCAATAAAAATAAATTTCGAAGGCGGAGCAACTGATACTTTCTTTTCACCGACAATCGATTATTTAAAATATGTTTTTTTAAGAATCTTAGAAAAAATGGGGGTCAAAACGGAAATTAATATAATAAAACGCGGGTACTACCCGGAGGGTGGTGCAAAAGTTGAAACGAAAATATTTCCTTCGAAGTTGAAAAGTCTTAATTTGACTGAAAAAGGTGCTCTAAAAAAAATTTTGGTTATCTCAGGAGCTTCTGACTCCTTAAAACAAAAAAAAGTGGCAGAAAGGCAAATAGCAGGAGCCAAAGAAGTCTTAGGAAAATTAAAACTGCCGATTGAAGAAAGAACAGAGTATTATCAGACTGAATCGCCGGGAAGCCATTTTTGTATAGCTGCTGAATTTGAAAATACCTTAATTGGAACCGATAATTTAGGGAAAATGGGGAAAAGAGCAGAAGATGTCGGCAAGGAAGCGGCTTTAGAACTATTAAAAGAAGAGAAATCTCAAGCCTGTTTAGACAGACATCTAGCAGATCAAATTTTACCTTTTATGGCCTTATCTTCTAAAAAATCTCGAGCAACTGTTTCGGAAATAACCGGACATTGCAAAACTAATATTTGGGTAATAGAAAAATTTCTAGAAGGTAAATTTGAGATAAAAAATAATCTAATCTCTTGGAATCTAAAATAAAAAATCCCGAAACTGTTAGTTTTCGGGATTAGAGGTGTTTTTAGGTCTTGCTATAATACGTGTTGGCGCAAAACGGCGTAGAACTTGCGGGAATATAAGCAAAGACAAATGAAGAAAGATGGAGGGTACAAGCGAAGTAGTTTCTAGCACCAGCCCACTCAAAATTACTCCCATCCAAGACAGGATAGTTAGCTTCCAGATATCTATGGGTCTATTAACGAAATGAACTAATCCGAATAGTAATCCATCGACGATTATCAATATGGTCCACGCCACTGCTGGCAATTGCCAGATGAGTAGTATAGCCAATAAGGGTCCGCGGCATATAACTTCTTCTTGTAAAGCAATGGAGGGCATCTTTCCTAACGAATAAACGAGGACTTTCGGATCTTTAACTATTTGTGGCCTTTTACCTCTTGCCAAGAAAAATCCTACGAAAAGAGCAATTACAGTTCCAATCCCTATAAGGGTTAAAAAGAATCCTATACCCACCCATTTTCCCGTCTCTAGCAAAGAAAGGTCCCTGAAATATACATCAGAAATTACTAATAGCAGAATGGAGATTACTGCTAAACCCTGCCATAATTTTTCCAACCTTAGTGCCTCCTGATTCGCAAAGTACTAAAAAAGTTTAGCTTAAATTACAAATAGCGTCAAATCTCCGGCTGAAAATATTGATTAATTACAAAATCAATGGGAGAAACTTTTTTTATTCTTCCATTTTCAACTATTACCTTTAACATCAGGCCTTTCATAGTTTCATCAGAAAAATTTTGATCAAAAATGAAGTTGCCCAAAGAATAAGCAATATATCTTCCTTTGTATTCTTCTAACGGCTCAGTAACATGCGGGTGATGACCAATAACCAAATCAGCGCCGAAGTCAATTGCCAGGTGGGCTATTGTCTTTTGTTCTTGAGTAGGGGAGGTCTTGTATTCATCTCCGAAATGAAACGAAACCACAACTAAATCTGATCTATTTTTCGCATTTTTAATTGTACCTTCTAGCTTATCTTTACTAAATAATGCCATACCTGATTTGTCTGCCACAGCTTCCCAAGAAAGAGCATATAAATTAGTAAAAGCCAGGAAAGCAATTTTTGTGCCATTTACCTCCTTAATTTTTGGGGCATAGGCCTCATTCTCGTCAAAACCTGCACCAACATAATCAATACCGGATTCTTTCAGCCGCAGAAAAGTATCGGTCATTGCCATCCTGCCATAATCAAGCATGTGATTGTTGGCAATTGACAAAACGTCAAAGCCGGCAAAAGTTAGACCATCAATCACTTTAGGATCCATGCGAAAAGAATAAATACTGCCGACTTTTTGGCCTTTGTCGGAAATTGGACCTTCTAGGTTTCCAAATAAAATATCGGCTTCCTGCAGTTCTTTAGCAATTTTCAAAAAAGGGAATCTAAAATTATTGTTGCCGTTTTTTTTAATTTCGAATTCTACTCCCCTATCAAGCATAAAGTCACCGACGAAAAGTA
>Ga0315274_10005729_pt1 | contig 18151 bp, 12 predicted proteins | sample YL17G02_20_MG_FD_203700 | JGI IMG/M metagenome (GOLD analysis project Ga0315274, IMG submission 203700) | Sediment microbial communities from Yellowstone Lake, YNP, Wyoming, USA - YL17G02_20 | ecosystem: Environmental > Aquatic > Freshwater > Lake > Sediment | place: USA: Wyoming | collected...
ATACCACCACGACCCCTTCTTCAAACCCGCGATCCAGGCGTCAACCGCCCGTTCCGAGCCCAGCTTCCAGAGCGCCCTGCCGACCACTTCATAAGGGCAATCCGGGGCCTCCTCGAAGCATCGGATAAGAGGTTCAATGGCTTCCTGCGCTCCCAGCTCCCCGAGAGCCTGGGCGGCGGCATCGACGGTCTTCCACTCGGAATGGCGCAGCGCTTTGACGAGGGGGGAAACGACATCCGGATGCTTGATCCGCCCCAGCGCGCGGGCTGCAGCATTGGCCATGTCTCTCGCTGGGTCTTCGAGGGCCGCGATGAGCGGTTGGACGGCTTGGCTCGATCCCGTTCTCCCCAGCGATTCGGCCGCGGTTCTCCGGACGTAGGGATCTCCATCAACCAGCAAAGCGATCAAAGGCGGGACCACGCGTTCCGATTTCATTCCGCCCAGCGCGCCGGCGGAATACGCCCGGACGATCGGATCCTTGTCATCGAGCAGGGCGAGGAGAGGCTCCATGGCCGGTTCTCCCATCTCCGCTAAAAGACCCGCGGCCCGGCGTTTCTCACCTCGGTTACCAACATTTTTCAAAACGCGAGCGAGCTCTTCGATCTGTTGTTTTGAGGCGTTGACCCTCGCTTCCTGCCGGGGGGCCAGCCCTCCAGGGAAAGCGGAGATCCCCAGGAAGAGAGCGGTATAAAACGCCAGGACCGCGACGATTTCCCGTTTTCGTTCAGGATACGGCTTCTTGAAAATGAGCCGGAGCGGGAAAGCCGACGCCGTAGCCACGAAGCGGGGAAGCGGAATGAGGAACGGGGCGCGCCGGCGATAAGAGTCGTAGGCATCGCCGAAAACACGTTTCATCTTGACCTCTTCGAGCATGGCGACGCCGATGATGATCATCGTCGAAAGGAGCCAGGGCAGGCTGTTGGACAGATCGTAGCAGAGCTTGATGTTGTTCGATCTCGGCAGGAACATGACCCCGTAGCTCCAGACGATCCAGCCGAGATACTGCGGATGCCTCGAGAAACGATAGGCTCCAAAGGCCGCCACTCCTGTCTTTCGCGTCCGGGCATAAAACCAGGTCAGTGTCCCGAGGAAGAAAATGAGGAGACCCAAGCCTGTGACGACATAAGAGAGCTCGATCCGGCGGCCGAGGCCGGTGAAGGCGTAAAGGTCGCTCAGAATATTGTAGGGCACGGTGACGATCTCCCCCAGCCGGAACAAGCGGAAGGATACGTCCAGGAAGGGAAGCCATAGGAGACGCAGGAATCCCAAACCGCCCAGGAAGAACATGGTCGCAGCGAAATGGCCAAAAACGGGGAGAAAAAGGAAGAGAGCGCCCGCGGAAGTCCATCCGCTCTTTTCGGTGATGAACCCGATGACGATCATGATCGCGATGAGGGCAAGGCAACCATATCCAACGAGGCGGAGATGGGAATAGCGCAGATACAGCTCGGTTTTATATTCGCTCAATTCGTCGAGGCCCGTGGCGACATCGGGCGTATCGATGTTTTTGGCGAGAAACGTATCGAGGAGGCGGGGCAGCTCGATGGATGCGAACGTCAAGCCGATGGTGAAAATAATGGCCAAGAGGGCCAGGAAAGATAACTGCTTGAATCGGGCTTTCATTCTTTTTCGATGCGCATCAATTCGATATAGGAAGGGACTTCGAATAAGGGCAGCCCAAGACAAATCATTGCATATATTATAGTTATTTTTACTAATTGTATCATTTTTGTGCTTGGAAGGACATTTTTGCCCCGAAAAATATTGTTCTAAGCCGCAGGAACATCAGCAATCCGCTCCGTAAACCATCAGGCTGATCTTTGATTGGTTCCCAGCGATTCCAAGTGCTCCTTGAGCAGCCGACGCGCAATGTCGATCACGGCAGACATCGTCTCTCCCCTGGCCAAGTCCATCCCTCCTACCGGCTCAGCAAAGGAGATGTGGACCTGAGTCTTCTCACCGCGCGCAAAGGCCATCTGCCGGCTGATCTGCAGGAATTCGGCCAGTTTCTGCCGCTTGGCGGCGGTTTTCCGGATCTTTACAATAGGGCTAAAGACGAACTTCGGCATCAGAGCACCGCTCGCGATCGTCACTTGCAGCCGGCAATTCGGGACCGCGCGCAGCATCATTTCGACGCTGCGGGACCAGTCCTGAATGCATTCGTCGGCGCCCGGGCTTACTTCCGGGTCAGGCTCCACATCGCCATGAGCAAAGATCAGCAGGGCCCCGCCGCTTTTGAGATGATCGATCGAAGCCCGCAGCGTCGTCATGCGGCCGGAGGCATCCGGCGGCACGTAGATGAAGTATCGGCGGGCGTAGGCAAAGGCGCGCGTGAAAGGGACATCCGAAAGAAGCACGTTGACATCTTTTCTGGGGATACAAGACAAAATCGCCACGGAATCGAAAGCGCCAGGGTGGTTGGAGACGAGGAGCAGGGGTCCGTCCACTGGGATACTGCTTGCCCCGCGCGCGGTGACCTCGAGCGATAAATCCGGCAAGATCAAACGTGCTCCGCCGCTCAGTCCCGAAAATCCGACTTCGTTGTCCACGCGGACGGCTATCCGAGCAAAACGGCTGGCTGGAAGCCTGAACAAAGGCCCCAGCAACCGGCGCATCACGCCGGCGGGAGAGAATCCAAGGGCCTTGCAGATTTCGTCTGTAATCTTTTCTCGATAAACATAAATTTGTCCTCTCTCCGACGATCGATCCATCTTTTGCGGTTTGCAAATTTTTCGTGTCAAGGGGGCACTCTGGAATCCTAAGATCTGGTCAGATCCCGCATCCGGCGGCTAAAGTTCGGCCGTCGGCAGAAACGCCGGAGGACGCCTATGTTTGGTCGCTTGCTCGAACGCGTAAGCCAACTTGAGGAGCACCGGCTCGCTCCATGCCCTTCCGAAGAAAGACACGCCCACCGGCAACCCGAATATAAAACCTGCGGGCACCGTGATGTGCGGATAACCCGCGACGGCCGGAAACGTCGTGGCGCTGCCCGAGCCATAGTCACCGTTGACGAGATCGGTCAGCGACGGCGGCGCGCTGGTCGGCGCCACGAGGGCGTCGAGCCTGTGTTTGTCCATGGCGGCATCGATGCCTTGGGTGCGTGATAAGCGTTTGCACGTAGCCAGGGCGTCAAGATAGCCCTGTTCCGTCAGCGGCCCCTTGGCCTGCGCTTCGATGAAGATCTCCTGCCCGAAGTAAGGCATCTCGCGGGCGCGGTTCCGTTCGTTGAAGTCGATCACGTCCTTCAGAGACTTGACGGGCGCGGATGGTCCGAGGCCGGCGAGGTAGGCATTCAGGTCCGCCTTGAACTCGTAGAGAAGCACCTCGTACTCGGCCTTGCCAAGTTCGTCGCTATCCGGCAACTCGACCGGGTCCACGACGACGGCGCCCAAACGCTTAATCATCGAGATAGCGTCCTCGGCGATCTTGTCGGCGTGAGGGTTGTAGCCGAAGAAGCCCTTTCTCGGGATCCCGATGCGGGCGCCCTTCAGGCCGGCCGCGTCGAGGAACTTCGTGTAGTCACGATGACCGTGTGCGAGCGTGTTCTTCGTGACGGGGTCGTCCGCATCCGGTCCGGCGATCGCGCCGAGAAGGATGGCGGCGTCCCTGACCGTCCGGGTCATCGGGCCCACGGTGTCCTGCGTGTGCGAGATCGGTACGACGCCTGACCGGCTGACCAGGCCGACGGTCGGCTTGATACCGACCAGACAGCAGTTGCTGGACGGCGACGTGACCGATCCGTCCGTCTCTGAACCAAGGCCGACCGCTCCGTAGTTCGCGGCGACGGCGCCGCCCGTGCCCGAACTGGAACCTGATGGATTGCGGTCGAGGGCATACGGGTTCTTCGCTTGGCCGCCGCGGGCGCTCCACCCGCTCGACGACCTCGTGGAACGGAAGTTCGCCCACTCGCTGAGGTTCGTCTTACCGAGGATAACCGCGCCGGCTTCGCGCAGCCGGGCTGCCACAAACGAGTCCTTTGCGGGAATGGACCCTTCCAGCGCCAAAGAACCCGCCGTCGTCGTCATGCGGTCGGCGGTGCCGATGTTGTCCTTGATAAGCACCGGGACGCCGTGGAGCGCGCCGCGGGCGCCGGTCTTCCTGCGCTCCACGTCGAGTGCTTCCGCTATAGCCAGCGCCTCCGGGTTGATCTCGATCATGTAATGCAGGGTGGGACCGTGAGTGTCGAGCCGCTCGATCCGCGCGAGGTACTTTTGTACGAGCGACTTCGCCGTGTCCTGGCCGGACTGCATCCGCTTCTGGAGATCGGCCACCGTCAGCTCTTCGAGCTCGAATGGGCTCGGCGTTTCAGCATCGGAAGACAATGGTATGTTAGTTGGGGCTCCGGCCGGAACGGCTGCGGCCGCCGCCGCGACACCAAGCACGGCGCTGTTACGGATGAACGTTCGACGATCGACTGACATCGGAAGCCTCCTCAACTCGATATCTCTTTCAGGACGCGACCCAATAAAGACGAAGATCCTGGGCCTCGCGCGGTTGATCCGAATCAGGCCTGGCGCGCCGCCCGCCCGTCATTTCACCTCGACGATTCCTTTGAGGGCGTCCTTATGGACCATGAAATCCATCATCTTCAATTTCACGTAATCTTCCGTCAGAAAGTAGTATCCTTTCGGGTCTTTGTTGAACGAGCTCGACCCGGAATCCTTGATAAGAAACCAATCCTTGCCGTTTGCTTCTTTATATCCGATGAGATGAACCCCGTGATCGTCGGTCGTCGTTCCGTTGCTGAACCGGAATTGCCGGGCGTTATCATCGATGCTGTCCGAAGGAATGTCGAACGTCGGAATCATGAAGACTTTTTTATCGGCGTTCTTTCCCGGCTCGGAGACGTCCCCGCCGAGACTCAGCGAATAACCGCGGCGCAGGGCGTTCTTTATGATCTTCATGTAGGTCTCCAGGGGAAGGTTGTAATAATCCTTGTTATGCCACCAATTGTCCGGAACCTCGTATTCGACTTGTTGACCGAAAGGCTGCTGCATGATGGACAGAACATCGACATAATCATCGGGATGGATCATCAGGTAATCGTGCAAATAGCTTTGGGGTGTGTATTCTTTTCCTTCGACCGTGAATGTTTCCGGCGGTACGCCCAAGTGGTGGTTCAGGATCGATTGAACCGTCTCGACGGCTTCTTCCTCGTTCCAAGCGTTTGCACTCTTGAGATGATCGAGGTAGGATGCGACCTCGGCGATCAGTTTTGAGTGATCGTGGAATTTCTGGCCGGGCTTCAAACCGGAATAGGCTTCCCACGGGACGCAGCCGTAAAGTTCCCAATCCCGCGTGACCGCGTTGGCCTCGGAGCCTTCGGCGACGGCCGAATTTCCCCTCTCGCGAACGAACCTCTTGGCCCGCTCCAGGTATTCGCCGTAGACCGTATACGCTTCCGAAAGGCGGACTTTCTTCCCGTAAAGCCTGTAGACCTCCGACTCGAAGAAGGAGATCGTCGAAAAACACCAGCAGGTGTTGGTGTTGCCCTGCGAGGTCGGGGGATTGTGCCAGACCGCGGAGAATCCCTCCAAGCTCTTAGGTGCGTCGAAAGCACCGAGGTCGACGACAAAGGCCTTCTCTTGTGTCGGCTTCTTTTTTCCGAACTCTTCGGTCGCTTTTTGGATTTCATCCCAGAATGAGCTCTTGGGCTCGACGAAGATTCCCTTGTCCTTCTTTTTCTCCTGGGAAAGGACGATCACCGGAAGAAGAAATACGACCAATAAAATAAATCCAATCTTTTTCATGCGGCACCCCTTTAAATGATAAGATTTCATTAAATTAGTCCTCTCTATTTATTGAATCATGAAAAGAATTAAATAACACCGGACTGTGAATAAATCAAGGGAAACATCGGAAGATGCAAAGCTGCCTGACCTGGACCCATCAATGTCCCGCCTGTAAAGTGAAATCTTCAAGCTTCTTGGTCTCTGGAGCCGGCGGTTTTTATCCCGGAGGGTTGTTTCCTTTTTGACATCACTTCCCCTGGCTGAACAATACGCCGACGAGAATTCGGGCAACGACCGTTTTCTGATCCCCTATGCGGAACTACAATTCGTAAATAGGTTCCGATCCAGCCTTTGTCAAGCAGAAAACCGGGTTTGACAAAGGATAAAGAAACTCGCCATGATATGTGGTCGAGGAGTGCGAGCTCGAATGCCCAGGAAAAAATCAGGAAACATCCGCTATGAAGTCGCACCCGACATCCAAGCCCGTTTTGCCGACATCGTCCAGACCCTGGATCTCAGGCATGTCGACTTGAAACGGGTCGTTTGCCTGAGAAGTCGTGGCTCTTCAGCACGAAGAGTCATGGCCAGATGCCACGGGATGAGCAAGGCGCTGCAGGTTGCGTTGAAGATGAAAGCGCTCTATGCCCTGGAATTCATCTCGGAGCGTTTCGACAAGCTCGGCGACGAGGGGAAGGAAGAAGTCATCATCCATGAGCTGCTGCACATCCCGAAGAATTTCGGCGGAGGATTCCGGCACCACGACGTCGTCACCGATAAGCAGGTCAAGCTGATGCGCGAGCAGTATCGCCGGGCGAAAGTCCGGGATTCTACTTGAGAGCGATAAGCCCCCGGACCTGCCGGACAATCTCGCTGACCGTGGCCTCGACGATGATCCGCCCCTTCTCTTTGGTGGTCAACGTCGGGTCCCCGTAGACACCGCTTGGGCTGTAATTCCCTACGCCCTCGGGTTTCCTCGTCAGGCCTCGCCGTCCGGGCCGGGAGTCGAAATCCTTTGCCGCCTTGGACATGTCCACGGTTTCGGGCGCGATATAAAGCATCATCGAAGTTTCACCTTCGTCGGCGTGAGAGTCTCCCTCCTGTTTGAGAAGCCCGGCATCTACTTCGCCCTGATCTCTTGCAGCAAGGAAGGTGGAACCTGGGAGGCCACGATTACGGAATAGCCGTCCGCACACTTCCGTCTCTCAACGCAGGCCGACTTGGGGCCAGCCGTTCGTTGACGGATCTTTCACTCGGCCTCCGGACCCCATCTTGGGGGCTCCCGGCATGCTTCTTGAATCAGGGTTCCCGATGTGCCGGGAATCTATCGTCCACGCCATCCGGAGCGAACCGTCCTCTACCGGGTATTCTTCCATCATTTCGACAGGTTCCTGACTGAATATGAGGCCGTTTCGAGCGGGAGTACAGGCTTTGCAGTCCTTAGGCGCGAAGCGAATGAGGGCGATTTTTTCCGGCCGATCGTCCAGGAGGTCTTGGAGCGCTATCTCGACTGTGCCATAAAACCTTGCGCAGGCGAAAGAAGATGAAGCAAAGGCCGCGGAGGCGAGAAAGAAGGCTGAGGAAAGCCGAGTTCGCAATACGAAGCCGAGTCTGGAAGTCATGGGTTACTGTGGGAAATATGAAGATAAGATGTATGGCACGGTTGAGATCAACCCCGAGGCATTCGGCTCTTTCCTTTTCAACGAGTTCCTTGAAAATTCGTTGGTCACATTCAGGCTGAATGCCCTGGGACAGATGGCCCAAGTGGAAATAGAGGAGCTGGCTTTCTTTGAGCGTTCGTTAGAGCCAGAGAAAGCGAAGGATTAAAAACTTTTAGCTGTTTCTAGCCATTGCCCAGGTGACCTCGCAAAGTCCCGACAAGGGGCAGGTCGTGCTGTATTACTGCGGCCTCTACGCGGACGCCCACCGGGGGAAGATCAAGTAGGCAAGTCTTGCCTCTCCGGATGATCGAGGAGGACTTGAAGCGTATCCATTCCAAAGGCTGGGCGGCTTGAATAGAATTCGGTACGTATCCCCTTCTTCGACCGATGGTCTCCGGGGCTGTTGACAGCGCCGCGCGGCCGGAAGTAAATGACCAGCGTGGTTAAGAAGGGAAATTCACCTATTTTTTCCTTTCGCCCGGCAAAAAGTCCTCCATGATCCAGTGTTCATACATCACCTCCATGCCCTTTGGAGCCTGTCCTTGAACGAAGATCATTTTCCCCGACGGATGCCAAACCACGCCGCTCATGAGCGGATGGCTGGACGGCGCATCAGCGATCTTCCTGGGAGAGCCGCCCGTCGCCCCGACAATCCAGAGCTCGGCACGAGCCTTGGAATCCAGTGCCGCATCTTGCAGAGCATAAGCGATTTTCGTGCCGTCCGGAGACCAGGCCGTATCCGGCGTCCCGATAAATCCTCCGCTCATTTTCTTGTCTTGGCCTGCCTCGACCAGAATTTGAATCGTTCCGTCGAGGACCGAAAGTATTTTGAGCTGACGCTCTTCGCCCCAGACGAGTTTTTTCCCGTCCGGAGACCAGGAGAAGGCCGGCCATCCTTCGGGGGGAAGGGCACAGAGGACTCTTGAAGCGCCATCCGGCAAAGTCAGCAGGGCAACCTTCTTTTCCTGAAAGTTAACGGCTACCATAAATCGGCCGTCCGGAGAAGGAATGCCCCAGCCGCTTATCCCGAATATTTCTCCGACGCGCTCGATTTTGTAATCTGCGGGATCCATGAGATAGAGTTCTTCTTCGGTCTCGCCGAGCAATTTGGCGACCATGTATCGGCCCGCCAGCGGCAGCCATCGGATATTGACGTAGGCACCTTTGAAATTCGCTCCGTACCGTTCCCCCAACGGCTGGACCGACTCGACCGTCAGATCCCCAAGCGAGATGCGAAAGATGCCGACGCGTGCATCATCGTTATTCCAGCCCGGAAAGAGGAGGCTTTTCCCGTCCCGAGACCACTCGATATTGCCCATCCAATACCCTCTCGCGGGAATCTCCAAATCTTCTTCCGTCCCTCCGGAACTGATGTAGGCGTTGGGCAGCTGGATGTTTCCCTTGCGCGAGGTATAGGCGATCCGCGACCCGTCCGGAGACCATCGACAATCCATTGCCTGCGTGGGATATTTCGCGAAGGGGCGGAAGGACCCTCGAGCTTCTCCCGTTTTAAGATCGACAGGCAAAGCGAAAAAATCCGAGGGCCTTCCCGCTGAACCGATGACCTCAAAGGTCAGTTGGCCGCTCCGGATGAAATCCGTGGGGATTTTATTTTTGCCGATATCGGCTTGAATGCGAATGGGATCTCCCGATGGCTGGGAACCGGCCATCGGGACGGCCCAGAGATCGACCGTCTTAGCTCTATTGCTTACGAAGACGATATATTTCCCATCGGGAGACCAGAGAGGGTATTCATCGTCTGCGGGATGAACCGTGATCCGAATCTCGCCGCCCCCGTCGACGGTCCAGACATAAATATCCATGTTCTTCTCTATTCTCTTCATGCCTACGATGCATTTCCCGTCGGGGGAAAACTGACCGAGATCCGCGAGCTCGTTCAGATCGCCCGATACGATAGTGCAGGGCTCCCCGCCATTTTCGGGGAGCACGGCGAGACGGCATATCTTTTCCGTATAATTGTCGAGGGCGATCAGAATGGCATGGTTCTTGTCAGACCAGTCCAATGGATAGACGTAGGTTTCCTTATCGGGAGCTGACCAGAGAGTTTCTGACTTTCCTCCTTCGGAATCGATGAGCCGCAGTTCTCCGCGACCGGACTTGAAAACGACTTTTTTCCCGTCCGGGGACCATTCGAAGATAAGATTCCCCCCCCAGTCGATTCCTTCGACTAAGGAATGGCTCTTGCCCGAGGTGAAATCCACGACGCGGATGCTGTAAGGCGGCTCTTTTTCCTGGACACCGATAAAGAGCATCTTCCTGCCGTCGGGAGAGAGGCGAGCCTGATGGCTTTGACTGGCCTCTTCAAAGTCGATCTTCCGAAACGTAAGGCCTTCATTATCACGAGCGGGACCGCCGGCGGCCGTCTCCAGCTGGGCCAGCCGGGAACGGGCTTCCTTGGCCGGCTGAAGCTGATCACTGTAGTCTTGGAGTAACCGGCTATAGGCATTACGCGCTTCGGATTTCCCCAGTTTCTCGTAGCACATGCCGATATGAAGCAGCGCCTTAGCGGCGACTTCACGGCTCTCCGGGAACCGCTTCACGATGTCCTGATAAAGACCAATGGCCTTTTGCAGATCTCCTTGACCTTCTTCGACATAAAGGGCCTTTTCGAACAGCTCGCCGGCCGTTTGCTGGAAAACCGACGTGCGCCCCAGCATAACAAGGCTCAGGGAGGCCGCCAGAAAAAGAATCAGGATTTTCTTCATGCTTGTCATGGAATCCCTCCACATCATCGTTTCGCCCCCAATATAACGCTCTTCGCAGGCAGATGTGTTAAGGAAGTATCAAGACATCGTGAAATTCCGTCGCAGCGGCCTATCCGTCCACGAACTTGTACCCGACTCCCCTGATACTGAGGATATGCCTGGGCCTCGCCGGGTCGTCCTCGATCTTCTTCCGAATATTGGCGATATGGCTGTCAACCGTCCGGAACGAGACCGAGACATTCTCCTCCCCCCAAATGCCGTCCAGAAAATCGTCCCGCGTGAGGACCTGGCCCTTTCTCTCGACGAACAGCCTGAGCATGTGGAATTCAAGGGGGGTCAACTCGAGGTTCTTTCCCTTTTTGGCAGCCTCGAACTTCTTGAAATTGAGCTCGATCCCTCCGAAACTGAAGACGTCCGGACCGGAGGGCCTCTCTTCTGTTCGGCGGAAGACGGCCTTCACCCGCGCCATAAGCTCGCGAAGACTGAAAGGCTTGGTCAAATAATCGTCGGCGCCCAACTCGAGCCCCAGAACCTTGTCGATCTCCTTGTCTTTTACCGTGAGCATGATGATCGGCGTCTTGTCTCCCCGCATCCTCAGCTTTTTGCAGACCTCGTATCCGTCGAGGACCGGGAGCATGATGTCGAGGATGATGAGGTCCGGCTTCTGCCGGCCGGCAACCGCGAGTGCTTTTTCGCCGTTCTCGGCCGTGAAGACGCGGTACCCCGCAGATTCGAGCTCGTCCGAGAGGCCGAGGAGGATTCCCGGTTCGTCTTCGACGACAAGGATTTTCTTCGGCATGAGCCCTCCTTTCCGGTTATGATCTGATCGGGAAAACCATGGAGAATTTGCTTCCCCGACCGAGCCGGCTCTCCACGAGTATCCTTCCCCCATGGGCCTCAACGATGTGCTTGACCAGGGTCAGCCCCAGCCCCGTCCCCTTGACGGACTGATCGAGGGCGTTTTTTCCCTGGTAAAATTTTTCGAAGACTTTCCCGGTCTCGTCCGGATGGATCCCGATTCCTTCGTCTTCCACTTCGAGGATGATGTTTTCCCCGTCGCTCCGGAGAGCCACCCGGATCGCCTTCCCCGGCGGTGTGAATTTCACCGCGTTGCTCAGAAGGTTCGCCAGCGCCCGGGACAAGGCGTCCGCGTCCGCCCGAAGCATGGGGATCTCACCGGCAATTTCAAGCCGGATATCCGGTCCCGTCAATACCTGTTCCTTTTTAAAGCCTTGGACCTGTTCCGTCGTTATCCGGACGATATCTGTTTCGGAAAAGTCATATTCCTTTTTCCCCTCTTCGATCTTGGAAAAGTCCAGCAGGTTATTCACCAGCCGAGTCAATTTGTCCGTGTCCTGGGCGATAATTGAGAAGTACTGCTCCATTTTACCGGAATCCCTGACTTTCCCGTCGACGAGCCTTTCCATCAGGGCCTTGATCGAGGTCAAGGGCGTTTTGAATTCATGGGAGACCGAGGACACGAAGTCCGACTTGATCTTGAGAATCTCCATCTCGTGGGCGATCGTCCGGACGATGAGAAACGCCCCGAAAGCGAGGACAATGATCAAGGTCAGGATCGTCCAGAAGTAAAAATTCCTCCGGAGGTCGAGGATCTCCAGGCCCTTCGCCTGGGTCTGGTAGAGATCGATTCTCCAGGGGGGAAAATTGTCCTCGAAGTATTCTGTAACCAACGGAAGCGCCGTCGGGGTGTTTCGGCCGTCCGAGATAGCCCGGCCGGCGAGGTCGGACAGGAGGACTTGCAGGCTCTCATCCATCTGAACGTTTCCGACAGCTTCCGGCAGAATGTCCTTCAACAAATGGTCGCTGTTGAGCTGGACGCCGAATATCCCCGTAATCCCCATGTTCCGGTCCGGGACCCACGCGGCCAGGACGAGGAGATCCCGACCCTCGACGTTTCTCGAGTAGCGATAGGAATTAGGACTGTACATCTCGGGCTGGGATAACCTTCTTTCGAACTCCGGGATGACATCTTTTCTGAGAATTCCCACAGCCTCCCATTCCTTCAGTCTGTCCGACTGGAGTGTTTTCAGGTTCACGTATTCTTTTCGAAATTCCTCAGAAGCTTGTCGACCCCTCTCCGCGGACAACATGCCGTCAATCGACTCCCCAACAAGAGAGATGTATGTCTTGAACTGGTCTTCGCTGAGGGCCGAGGGCTTCCGGAGAAGATCCCGGAACTGGCTCAAGGCGTGTTTTACCGCTCCCTCAAAATTCCCGGTCCGCTCGTAGCATCCGGCGATCTGCAGCCCGGCCAGAAGGCCCAGGGGCAGGCGGGACGGCGTGAGGCAATCGGAATACTCGGTTTCTATCCGGGCATATACCCGGATCGCCTCGTCGTAGCTCCCGGCTTTTTGAAGGCACCGGGCCTGGCTGGTCAGCATTTCGGCTTTGAGGTTTCTATCCGAGGCCAGATTGTTCAGCTCCCGGTAGAGAGCGGCGGCCGCGAGGAATTTCCTGTCGACAAACTCCAGGGCTTCCGCCCTTCGAATTCCCGCGGAAAGCGAGGCGTCCACGGCCCTTGGAGAACCGCCCGATCTCCTATCGGGCGGAATCATCAAAAGCGGGAATGACGGCTCCTCGTTCCTGTACAGGAGAAAGACCTGCCCAACCAAGGGATCGGCGGCGAACCGTTTTTCGGCCAGCTCATGGATGACGGCGTTGTCTTTTCCGAGAAAGGCCGGATTCTGGGCCAATCCGTTGAGCGCGGCGGCGATCTCCTCGAATTTCGACTGGAAGTGGGCCCGGATGAACCGGGCGGCCCTCCGGCCCTCGTTCTCCTCCTGCCTGGCGATCCGGAAGCGTTCGTTCCGGATGGCCCGAACGCCGAAAACGCTGAGCGATACGGCGGGCAGAAAAATCGTCAGAAAGAAGATGATGATCAGCTTCTTCTGTTTCCTGAGGGCAATCCCGAGGTTCTCAAGCATCCGAAACCCCACGGCCGAGGGCCGACGGCCGGGCTTATCGTATCCCCTTCTTCCGGCTTCAACGTTAAGGGAGTGTGAAGATTCTGTCAAGTGATGATGGGCTCGTTGGTTTCCCGATGAAAACCGGCTATCCGATTGACATCGCTGCCCGGTCGGTGATATGGTATTGACATGGTAAGGAGGGGGGATTCAGCGCCAAGGGCGGGAATTCAGCTCTTCGGACTTATCTGCTGTGCGCTGTTTCTTGTTGTCATCGGAAATCTTTCTCCGCGGCCGGCAAAAATCACTCCTAAGGATGCGAAGGCCCTGGAGGTCATGAATGACGCCATCAAATGGACTGTCGAGAGTACAAAGACCGACGTCGTTGGGCAGGGATCCTGGGTCTCCCGGTCAAAATACGCCGGCCCTCTGGGCAGAGGAACGTCGGATCATGACATGCGCGTTCTTGTTCCCGGCGAAACCGACTCCGAAGCTCTCGTCGGCAAATGGAATATTTTTCAGAGTGAATTGAAAGAAAATATCCGCAAGGCCGGCCGCGCCAAAGGACTTACGAAGAGCGAGATCGATAAACTCATTCAAAGCACCAACGTCTATCCGCCCAACCAGATCACAAACTCCTTTGAGAACGCCGACGACGCGGCCAGTTTTTTCGCGAGACACGGCCACCCCGGGCTCGACAATGCCCCGACGGACGGGATTTTCAGCGCCGGCGGGCAGGCTTTCCGACAAGGCAAAGAAGTCACCAACGGCAAACTGTGGCGGTATGATCCGTCAACCGGGACGGCGGTAAAAACGAGCACCGACCTGACTCTCATGTCCGAGGGGTACGAGAAATTCTACACGGCCGGAGAGGCGGCGAGCGCCCGGCACTGGGCCGAGGAGATCGCCGACGACCTCGCCAAAGGAGACATGAGAGCCCTCCAGAAGCATGCCGAGAGGTTGAGGACTTCCATCAACAAAGCCCGGAATCTGGAGCGCGTCGGAATGAGGGCCGATTATCTGGACGATATCGTCCGCGGCGAGATCAGAGACCCGTCAGCCATCCGCGACCTCCTCGCCCGGGCCAAGCAGGACGCCGACCTTCTCCTGGCGCTCAGCAAGGAAGCTTCCTCCAGGAATAGGGGTATGATCATCGGCTTCCTCAACGAGAACCTCGGTCAATGGGCCAAGATGAGAAACGCCTTCTGGAATATGGCGAGCGAAATTCCCGTCGGCAAGCTGCTGACGGCTTTCCAGATCTACACCTACTATGCCCGAACGATGGACCTCGCCCAAATCACGGACGCCAGGGAGTTCAACGCGGCCGTTTTAAGAAACGCCGTGCTGGACTTCGGCTGGGCGGCTGGTCCTCTCGCCGGTCTGTCTGCCGAAATCGCGGACGCCGTGCTGACCAGCGCCCGCGAGGGCGCTTTCCAAATCGTGGTCGCCTTCCAGGAATGCGCCGACCTTGTCGCGGGCGTCCATTCCGTGAAGGGACGCGAAGAATTGGTCCCCGGGATGAGCATCGAGCAACTGGCCAAAAAATACGCGGACACCGAGGAAGACCGCCGAAAGCTGGATTATTTCATCAAAGCGCAAGCCGCCCAGGCCTCCAGCCGATTGGAGAAAAATATATGGGTCCATGACCCGAACATCGAACGCGCCCTTTATGCCAAATGCAAGGACTCCGTTTTTGCGAAATGGTACGACAAGCGGCTGGATATGATTGACGAATTCAATATGCTCTTCTCGGAGTGGGTCAATAACATGTATGCCGGCCAGGCCGCCCTGACGCTCCGTCCCGATACGGATGAGATCGTCTTGAAAACCCAGCCGGGGGGTCTGAAGAGAGCCCTGGTGAAGATCATCGGCTCGATCACCGAAAATCCCGGCAAGATCGAAGACTTAAAAAATAGAATGAATGTCAAGCTGATGGCACTCGAGGGCGAGAGGCGCAAACCGGTGCTCAGTCTGAATTCGAAATTCAAGCTCTCCCTGAACGGCCGCCAGCTGAAGGCAACTTATAGTCCCGAGGAAATCGTGTTTTATCTCGTCGTGCACAAACCCGGCGAGTACACGGTCCGGCTGGATCATGAATACGCTTTGACGGCCATCTTCTTCTCCGATGACATCGGCCAGTATACGCCGTTCATCACCCAGCAAAGATTAGGATTTACAAAGAGATACCTCACGCAGGCGACGCTTGCCTTTTCAGTCGTCGAAGAGGAAGCGACTCCGAAAGAAGCGATCTCCATTAAGCCCAAGCCCGGCACGACGGATCAAAAAGACCGGGCTTCCGGAGGAAAGACGCCGACAACGACAGGATCGAAGACCAAGGCCGCGACAACAGAGAGCATCCTCGCGGAATACCGTTCTCTCTATCCGGCCTATCTGCAAAAGATCTATCCCAGGACAAGCATTGAAATGAAGGCCAACGCGGCGCCCTCCGGCAATAATTACCTCTGCTCTTATATCGCCTGGGGCATCATCGAGGACGGTCCCCGGAAGGGCGAGAGATACAAAGTCGCCGATTTCACGCGACCCCTCACGCTCGCCGCCCTGGAGAGCCTCATTCCTGAAATGAAGAAAGCTCTGGGCAGATAGCTTTGTTCGGGCCTCCGGCGTTGACGTGCGCAGGAGGCAGAGGCAAAATCGGCACTTGAATGCTCATTCAGCCCGCGCAACAGAAAAGCAATTTCTTAGGAATAATATTCAGGGGGGAATAATAAGGACAACATCTTGGGCAGTGGCATGGCGGGGCCGACGAGACTCGAACTCGCGACCTCCGGCGTGACAGGCCGGCGTTCTAACCAACTGAACTACGACCCCACCTAAGGGCTTCGTCATTATACGGATTCAGGCGGGCAATTTCAAGAGGAAAGCGGCTCGATCCACGTTGTTGAAGATTCCCCGGCTTTCGGGCATGCTCGAACGGCGGATTGGTCCGTCGTCGAAGTGCGGCAGGGAAGCCGCGTCCAGCACGTGCCAGCGGTCAGGGACGATTAGGGAAACCAAGTCATGTATCAAGCCGCGCCAAACGCCGGAGTGGTGACGCTAACCAAGGAGGCAAGGTAAGGCATCCTGCCGGCCGGACCCGGGTTCATCAAGAACCCGCGTAGCGCCGACTTCAGCGCGGCAGCCAGGAACGGATCTGCCGGCCGACGCGCTGGGCGCTCGGCGGTCCGAGATTGGATAAGACGGCAACGACGTAGCCGCTCTGATGGTCCCATTCGAGGACTGCGTTGAGCCCTGGAGCACCCCCGGCGATCCCGAACCCGCCGCGTATCTCCTCCGGGGTCCCGGCGATCGTTCCCTCGCCGAGGGCGATCGTATAATTGAGGAGGTCCCGCGCCGTGGAATATCCGCCGCCCGCGGAACTCCCCCTGCCGGGCAGGGTCTCGTAATTCGGCTTCCATAATGAACCGTCCCGCACGTAGCCGATCGCTCGGTTCGGGACGACGGCATCTTTTTCATACGAGGCCGAATCGTTCATGCCGGCCGGCTTGAAGATGTGATCGCGGACATAGGTGTAGTAATCCGTGCCCGAAGCCTTCGCGATGATCAGGCCCAGGACGACATATCCTCCGTTTGAATATCGCTCCCTGGCGCCCGGTTCGAATTCGAGCGGCTTGTCGGCGAAGAGCGGGAGATAATCCTCGAGCGAACGGATCTTCTCCTTCGGCGTCGCTTCATACCTGTCGCCGAAGAAATCGCCGATGCCCGAGGTCATGTCCAGGAGATGGCGGACCGTCACTTTCATAGCGGCGTCCCTGTTGGGATAGTCCGGCAGGAACTTCCCGACGGGGTCGTCGAGCGAAACCTTCTTTTCCGCGACCAACTGACGGATGGCGAGCCCCGTAAAGGACTTGTTGATGGAGCCGACGTTGAATTTCGTGTCGACGCGGTTCGGAATTTTCTTTTCCCGGTCGGCAAAACCGTAGGCCTGCTCGAAGAGCGGAATGCCGTTTTGGGCGACAAGGATGACACCTGAAAACTCCCCGGCCTCGGACGTCTGCCGCCCGTATTCCTTGACGGCCGCAAGAAGTTCGTCGTTGTTCTTCTTGGCGGCCGCCGGCGCGCTTTCCTCCCCGGCGTCCTCCATGGCCTCGATGCGAATGCCGAGGAGCCCGAACGGTTCGGCCGGTTCGAATTGGAACTCCAGCCTGACGAACGGGCCGTTTTCCGTCCGGGCGACGACACTCACAAAATCGTCACGGGACTCGACGAGTTTTTGAAGCCCGAGGGAGCCTAGACGGTCATGCATCTGCTTATATCTTTCCATCCGGGCCTCGACGGGGGTCTTTTGGAGCGCGCCCTTCGAGACGTGGCCGGCGAAGAATTCCCGCATGGCCGCATCCCCAGCGTTAAAGGCCTGGATATAGGCCGCGACATTCCGGCCGGCCGGCGTCTCGGGGAGAGATACCTTGGTCTCTTGGGCAAGACCGGCAACGGCCAGAACCGCGACCGCGAATATCGGGACGAACTGATGTTTCATGCTTACGGCCTCCTTGTCTTGAAACCGATGTCCGACTGAAAAAACGCGGCGGCTCCTCATATCGTTGCGGCCGGCGCCGTCTTTTCGGCACGTCCGCTTCCAGGCCCGCGCGCTTGTCCCGGTGCTCCTCGGTCCCGGCCTCAGCCCGGACCCTCGCAGGTCCCGGTCGGGCAAGCTGGTTCGTCGGCTTCCTCGGTCTGGAGTGTGGGATGCCGGATGCCGAACCGGGATGTCAGGGCCTCGAGGAGAGCCAGGCTTCCACTCAGAAATCCCCCGGCAAGTTCGACGAGCATCAAAGCCGACGTGATGGCCAGGGCGCTCCGCAGGGGCCTCTTTTGTTCTGTCAGTGCGTGGGACGGAGAGCCCGTACTCATTTATGGAACCTCGTTTTGATGTACTCCGCGGCGCTTTCCGGGTTGAGCTTGACGCTCCCGGGACCGCTCCTCACGTAAAAATCCCCTATCTCGGCCTCCTCGGTCTCCTTCCACTTCAAAAAGACCGGCTCAGGGCTCCTCTGACAGCTGACCAGGCAGACCGTTTTCCCCTGGACGATCTGAGTTTTCGGGTCTATGCAGGTGCTTGCCCGGTCTCCGAGGCCGTTCCGGACAGCCTGGGC
>Ga0315274_10005730_pt1 | contig 18151 bp, 17 predicted proteins | sample YL17G02_20_MG_FD_203700 | JGI IMG/M metagenome (GOLD analysis project Ga0315274, IMG submission 203700) | Sediment microbial communities from Yellowstone Lake, YNP, Wyoming, USA - YL17G02_20 | ecosystem: Environmental > Aquatic > Freshwater > Lake > Sediment | place: USA: Wyoming | collected...
ACCTTCGACGCCCGCATCTCCATCGATGACCTCAACGAACTCCTGTGCACCGACCTGCCGGCTCACGAATGGGACACTCTGGGAGGCCTCATATACAACCTGATGGGGAAGATCCCCAAGCAGGGTGAGGCAGTGGAATTCGAGGGGATGCGCCTGACAGCCCAGAAGGTCGTCGGCCGGCGCATCTATAAGGTGCTGTTGGAGGTCCTGGACCAGGAGAGATGTGACAGCGATTGAACGGTCCGGCGGCGCCGACCCCGGGAGCAGACGGGGCCGGAGTGCCAGCTGGACAGACGCGAGCAGCCTGCTGGGCGAGGGGATAAGGCTGATCTTCACCGACCGCCATGGGGGCGTGAGCCCACATCCCTACGACGCCCTCAACCTCGGCTATCACACGGGTGACGAACTGGATAACGTGCGCACGAACCGCGCAATCGTAGCCGCGGGCTTGCGCATCGCGGCGGGACGGTTCATCTACCTGGAACAGGCACACGGCTTGCGAATGGCCAGGGCCGGCCTGCAAGATACGGACAACAGCGGCCAAGATTTTAATGTGGCATTTGCAGCCACTGACGGCGTTTACACCACCGAACGCGGCATGGTACTCACCATCCTCACAGCTGATTGTGTTCCCATCGCCATTGCGGTACCGTCCGCAGGGGCTGTGGCCATGCTGCATGCCGGCTGGAGGGGGACGATCGGGAACATCGTGGGGTCGGCGCTGGGAATGCTGAAAAACGATCTCGGGCTCGATCCTGGAGAGGCAAAGGCGGTAATGGGGCCGGCCATCGGCGCGTGTTGTTATGAAGTGGATGAAGGCAGGGCGCGCCTTTTCGTCGAAAGATATGGCGAAAAGAGCATGGTGGTGACAGGGGAAGGAGGCAGCAGGCTCGATCTCTTCCGTGCCAACCTCCTGAACCTGCTCGAGGCGGGAGTGAGAGAGGAGAACATAAGCAGGGCCGGTGGATGCACGTGCTGCGAGCTCAGGTATTTCTCCTTCCGCAGGGATGGTGTGACCGGCAGGCAGGGAGCTTTTGTCTTCTTGCGTAAGTAGGGGAGTCCAATCGAGAGAGATGAAGGCGAGGGCGCACGTCACGGTTTCCGGCAAGGTCCAGGGAGTATATTACCGCTCCTACGCCTCCGACGAAGCGGGGGTGCTCGGCATCACAGGATGGGTCCGCAATATAAAAGGAGGCCGCGTGGAGGCGGTCTTAGAGGGAGACGAGCAGGCGGTGCGGGAGATGGTGGATTGGTGCTGGAGGGGATCCCCTTCCTCCAGGGTGGTGGAGGTAGAGGTGGAATGGGAGGAGCCATCGGGGGAGTTCACCGACTTCTCCGTGACCTACGGATACTGAGGTGAGCGATGAACGAGAGCGACATCGTCTTAAGGCTGCTCATGGCCGCAGCCTGTGGTGGCCTCATAGGTATAGAGCGTGAGCGGGGAGACCGGCCGGCGGGATTCCGCACCTATACCATGGTGTCGCTGGGCGCAGCGCTCTTCACGGTGCTATCTCTCACAGCTTTTCCGGGCTCTGATCCGGCAAGGGTTGCGGCGCAGGTGGTAGTGGGTATAGGTTTCCTGGGTATCGGCGTGATCGTTGTCTACGGTGGCACGCACGTGGTGGGGATAACCACAGCCGCCACCATGTGGGTCACCGCCGCGGTGGGCATGGCAGCCGGGGCGGGATATTTCATCACCTCTCTCTACAGCACGGGTATAATCCTTGCCGTGCTCATCGCCCTGCCCTGGATCGAGAATAGGGTCATTGCCAGGTTCCGGAGCCGTAAACTGTACTTCACCATCCGGAGCGGCCAGCGGCCGGGATTGGTAGAGGAAGTGGAGGCGACCCTGGCCCAATACGGCATCGGCTCCATACTGCTCAGGTTCTATGAATGCAAGGGCGGGGAGAACGAATGCTCCATCCTTCTACAGGTAAGTGTATCCGCCCGTATAAACCTCATGGAGGTCATGGATACCCTCTACCAGATCTACGGGGTCACCTCCGTCAGCTTCGAGGAATAACCTTTGAACAGGAGAGACAGGCCTTGGGAAATGTGGCACGCAACCTGGAGTCGGTACGGGAGCGCATAGAGCACGCGGCGAGCAGGACCGGGAGGGACCCCCGGGAGGTCACGCTCGTGGCGGTGAGCAAAGGGAGATCCCTGGAGATGATCCACGAGGCAGCACAGGCCGGTCAGAGGGTGTTCGGCGAGAACCGGGCACAGGAGCTGCGTGATAAGATCGATCGGCTTGCAGTCGACCTGGAATGGCATTTTATTGGCCATCTCCAGAGGAATAAGGTTAATATGGTGATAGGCAAGGCGGCCCTTGTTCACTCCGTGGACAGCCGCCGCCTCCTGGAAGCCGTCGCTTCCCGGGCGGAAGAACTGGAGATAGTCCAGGATATCCTGCTGCAGGTGAATGTCTCAGGCGAGGAGAGCAAGTACGGCATGGAAGAGGAGAGTATGGAGGGAATGCTGGAGGCGGCGCTGGCCTTGCCTGCCGTGAGGGTACGCGGTTTGATGACCATCGCGCCCCTGGAAGCAGAGGAGAAGACACGGCCCTGTTTTCGCCGCCTGCGAGAGCTCAGGGACGTGCTGGCGCGGGACTTTTCCCCGCTGGACCTGGGGATCCTGAGTATGGGCATGACGCAGGATTTCGAGGTGGCGTTGGAAGAGGGAGCAAATATGGTGCGCATAGGGACGGCCATATTCGCCGCCTAGGACTGTTGGGAGGTATCGGCATGGCTGGGTTTTTTCGAAGAGCCCTGATATACCTGGGGCTCGTGGAGGATGACGAGTTCGAGGAGATGCTGGAATACGATGAGGGCCGCGTCGATAGCGCGGAACCGCCGCCCTCCCGGCGCGCGCAGCGCGAGGAGGCCAGGGTAGCCCCCATCCAGGCGGTGCCCAGCAAGCAGGTACGCATGCACATGGTGGAGCCCAAGTCCTTCAACGATGCAGAACAGATAGGGCAGAAGTTCAAGTCGGATATCCCGGTGATCATCAACCTGCAGCAAGCCGATGCGGAGATGGCCAAGAGGCTCATCGATTTCTCCAGCGGTCTCACTTACGGCCTTGATGGGGGGATACAGCGCGTAGCGGAAAAGGTCTTCCTGCTCTCTCCTCACAACGTGGAGGTCTCGGCCGAGGACAAACGCTGGCTGCGCGAAAAGGGTTTCTTTAACCAGTTCTAGGAAATTCTCGAAACATTACTTTTTCCAGGGGTGGGCTTATGAGCAAGATCGCCTTTATGGGCGCGGGCAAGATGGCGGAAGCCATATTGAAACAACTGCTCCGGGTAGGATGGGCGGAGAAGGAAGAGACCGTCCTCTCGGACGTGGACATGGCGCGCCTGGAGATGATGGCCGCTGCATACGGGGCGAATACTGCCGCTTCGAACCTCGATGCCGCCCGTGATGCTGAGATCATCCTCCTGGCGGTCAAGCCGCAGAAACTCGAGGATGTGCTGCGCGAGATCTCCAGCGTCGTCAACGAGAGCCAGACGGTTATCTCCATCGCCATGGGAAAGAGCACGGAGTTCATAGAAGCACTGCTTCCCGATGGATCACCAGTGGTGCGGGTGATGCCCAACAATCCCGCCATGGTAGGGGCGGCGGTATCCGTATTGAGCTATGGACGCAACGCAGGCGATACAGCGCGCGATAAAGCACGCGAGATATTCTCGTGCCTGGGCGACGTTTACGAGCTTGACGAGAAACTGCAGGACGAAGCGATGGCTATCTCCGGATGCGGTCCCGCCTACTTTTACGTGCTGGCGGAAGCGCTGTGCGACGCGGGTGTGAGGCTCGGACTCGACCGCGCCCTGACCCTGAAGCTGGTCACCGGGACCATGATCGGGGCGGGGATGATGCTGCGGGACTCCGGCCAGCACCCCGCTCATCTCAAGGACATGGTGACTTCGCCTGGTGGCTCCACCATAGCGGCGCTGGAGGCCCTCGATGAGGCCGGCTTGCGCAACGCCTTCTACAAGGCGGTGACCGCCGCCTGGAGGAGGGCCAAGGAGGTTTGAGGTGGAGATAGTCGGCGATATCCTGTGGTGGGTATTGCTAGCCTATCTGGTCGCCGTTTTAGCGAGGATCATCATCGCATGGCTGCCCGTAAAATGGCCTAGCAGCGTCAGGCCCCTGGTGGTGTTAATCTACGATATAACCGAACCGCTGCTTTCGCCGCTGCGCAGGGTAATGCCCATAATACCACTGGGTGAGGGGACGGGGTTGGACCTATCGCCGACCGTGCTCGTCTTTTTGATATTCTTTTTACAATGGCTGGTAAGAAGGGTTTTCGGTTAACGGAAACCCAGGTAAACTTGTTAGCGGAAAGCCCCGATAAACCTTATACTGATGTGTAAAGGAAGATCTGCCCCAGCAGGCGGTGTGGCGTGTCTCAAAGGAGGCGGTTTAATTGGCTATAAGCCCCATGGACATCCATCACAAAGAATTCGGCACGGTTCGTATGGGAGGCTACAACAAGGAGGAGGTCGACTCCTTCCTGGATATGGTAGCGGATGAATTGGACAGGCTGCTCCATCGCAGCCAGGAACAGGCGGAATTGGTCGAGTCCATGCGGCAGAAGGCCAGCCAGTTCGACTCCATGCAGCAGACCCTCCAGAACGCCCTCATAAACGCCCAGAAGAGCGCCGACAATATCGTGCAGGAGGCGCGGGTTCAGGCCGAAGCCCAGATGAAAGAGGCCCAGGAGCAGAGCGCGCGCATGCTCGATGAGGCGCAGGCGGAGAGATCCCGTATATCCCAATCTTTTACCGGCATACGCGACCAGGTCTTCAGGTACATATCGACTATCCGCGAGCTCCTGGACAACAACCAGGCGATGATCAAGGATTACGAAGCGCGCCTAGCCGCCGCCGAGTTGAAGGAACAGCCCATGCCCACGGCAGCGCCGCTCACGCCGGAGCCGGCGGTCACTTCCGCGCCGGCCCCAGAGTCCCAGCAGCGGGCCGTTTTCGAGGAAGGAGCTCCCAGCGTGCCCGAACCGTCGTTCCCACCGCGCGAGCCGGCGGAGACCTTCATGCGGGCAGAACAAGCTGCTCCTGCCGGTCCGCCTACGGAACCGCGCGTGGATATACCTATGGAGCAACCGGTGACTGAGCCGGCTCAGGAGCCCATGGTAGCGCAGTTCGAGAGGATGGAGCGGCCGACGGTGGTCGAGGAACCACCCGCACCACCGCCGCCGCCAACCACTTACACCCCCGAACAGGAGATGGAGATGATGCGGGAGTCGCAGGCGCAGGAAGAACCCGCTCCAAGGCCTCCCATGGAGCCTGCTCCTGAGCCCGTTTCAGAGCCTGTTGCCGAGCCTGCCGTCGAACCAGAGGCGGAGGAAGGCGAGAAGCACTTTTTCTGGGAATAAAGGGGTAGTCTAAAAGGGGAGGGGATCCACCCCCCTTTTTTTTAAATTCCCCTTCCCCATGGTTTTCTTCCGGCCCTGGCCTTGGGGTGTTCTTTCGGCCCGGGGCCGCAGGTGGCCGGGCTCCGCAGACTCCGCCCGAGTATGTCGTTCCCCGGGCTGGTTTGTTATATGTAGTAGGTCTACGCGCGGAACGATATCTATGCTTTACTTGCCGCAGGATACGCATATATCGCTGCCTTTATTTGAGCGGGTTTTCAACCGGCCCCATAGTTCTCCAGGCTCGTGTGTGGTTTTAAGTTGGATACGCTGGAGGTGGTATCTTTGCTTTCCTCGCCGTGGATACGCGCGTTTCGACGCTTCATTGTTGGCGGCCACTCTTACCGGTCCCATAGTCCCCAGGCAGGAGGCGCAGACGCGCATGCTACGTGTGGGAATATGTCCTGCATGGAAGAGCCTGCAAACCGGCAAGGAGTAGTAGCCCGGTGTCTTATCATAGTTAATATAGAACTAATATATAGTTAACTATTATTACGTTATGGTTTCTGCAACAGGGTGCGGGATTCGGAGGGGGAAAGGTCGCGGGCGAGCACTGTCTTGTTCCTCGAGCTGAGGCCCCTTAACACCTCCAGGCGTGATGGGGGGATGCCGAGCGCCTCGGACAGGACTTTCAGGGCTTCCTTGTTGGCTTTGCCCTTCTCGGGCGGGGATTGCACGGAGAGGGTTACGCGGCCTCCGGATACACCCTCCACGCCTCGTCGCGAGGAAGAAGGGTGCACCCTTACCTCGATAGTGGAACCCTCGGCGTGTTCCTTTATCGCGTGCTCGCCAGAACCCATCATCGCCGCCTCCCGGAAAATATAAAGCTTTAGACTATTAAAGCAGTGCTGCATGCCCACTGAAAAGCGATTTCGTTGACACTCGCAGATGGCGCGTGCTAATAATGGAGCAAAATCCCAAGTTATTACGGAGTTGTGAGAAGATGGATTACCGCAAGACCCTGAACCTACCTCGGACCGACTTTCCCATGAAGGCGAACCTGCCCGAGCGGGAGCCGGAGATCCAGCGGCTATGGAAAAAGACGGACATCTACCGGCGTGTGCTGGAGGCGACCAAGGACAAGCCACCGTTCATCCTCCACGACGGGCCCCCCTACGCCAACGGGGACCTCCACCTGGGCACGGCTCTGAACAAGGTCCTCAAGGACATCATCATCAAGTACAAGACCATGCGGGGCCATTTCTGTCCTTACGTGCCGGGATGGGATTGCCACGGCCAGCCCATCGAATACAACGTGGAGAAACTCCTGGGGGAGGAGAAAAGCAAGCTGGACGTCATGGAGGTGCGCAGCCGCTGCCGCGAGTACGCGCTGCATTACGTCGATCGCCAATCCGAACAGTTCCAGCGTTTGGGGGTGCAGGGAGATTTCGAGGATCCTTATCTCACTCTCAAACCCGCCTACGAGGCGGTGAACATAAAGGTCCTCTCGCAACTCCTGGAGCAGGGCTTGATCTTCCGCAGCCGCAAGCCCATCCACTGGTGCCCGCGCTGCGTCACCGCCCTGGCCGAGGCGGAGCTGGAGTACAAGGACAAGATATCACCGTCCATATACGTCAAGTTCCCCCTGTTGGAGCCCGTGCCGGGGACGGAGGAGAAGGCGGCGATGGTCATCTGGACCACCACTCCCTGGACCCTGCCCGCCAACGTGGCCATAGCCCTTCACCCCGGCATGGACTACGTGCTCCTGCAGGCGGACGGCGAGAACCTCATAGTGGGGGAGCCCCTTCTCGAGAAGGCCGTCGGGGGAATGGGTATCGGGGAATACGCGGTAAAGGCAAAGCTGCAAGGCGGCCAGCTCCAGGGCTTCAAGACCAGTCACCCCTGGCGCGACCGACCCTCGGTCATAGTGACTTCGGAGTACGTTACCACCGAACAGGGGACCGGAGCCGTGCATATCGCACCCGGCCACGGCCAGGAAGACTACCAGGTGGGACTGGAATACGACTTGCCCATGCACATGCCAGTGGATGACTTCGGGTGCTTTACATCCGAAGCGCCGGAGTACGAGGGCCTCTTCGTCGATGACGCCAATCCGAAGATCATCGAGGACTTGAAAAGCAAGGGACTGCTCCTCGGAGTAGGGGATTTCCCCCACTCATATCCCCACTGTTGGCGCTGCAAAGGCCCGGTCATCTTCAGGGCCACCCCCCAGTGGTTCGTGGGTGTGGACCGTCCCTATGATGGTGCGTCGTTACGGGACAAGAGCCTGGCAGCCGTCGAGAAGGTGCAATGGATACCGGGATGGAACAGCCGCCGCATGAGGGGGATGCTGGAGCTGCGCCCCGATTGGTGCATCTCGCGCCAGAGGGTATGGGGCGTACCTATACCGGCCTTCCATTGTGCGGATTGCGGCGAGGTCTTCATGGATGCGGAGTCCCTGCTGAAAGCGGAGGAGTTGATCGCGGCCGAGGGCTCCGACGCCTGGTTCCTCAAGCAGGCGTCGGAGATACTGGGGGATGGTTTCGCATGCGAGAAGTGCGGTTGCGGGGATCTTCGCAAGGAGATGGACATCCTGGACGTATGGTTCGAATCCGGCATCAGCCACGAGGTGGTCTTGAACCAGTGGGAGGGACTGTCCTGGCCTTGCGATATGTACCTGGAGGGGAGCGACCAGCACCGCGGCTGGTTCCAGACCTCCATGCTCACCGCGATAGGAGCCAGGGGAACACCCCCCTATCGCTCCGTCCTCACCCACGGGTTCGTGGTGGACGGCGAGGGGAGGAAGATGTCCAAACTCCAGGGCAACGTCATAAATCCCATGGAGATATGCGATAAGCTGGGGGCCGACATCCTGCGCCTCTGGGTGGCAGCCGCCGACTATACCGTGGATATACCGGCCTCCCAGGAGATCTTCGACCGCCTTGTGGAGGCGTACCGCCGCATTCGCAACACCCTACGCTTTCTGCTTGGAAACCTCTTTGATTTCGACCCGCTGCAGGACGCTGTTGAGCCCGAGCGCATGGAGGAGCTGGACCGCTGGATCATGTCGCGGCTGCAGGGGCTGGTGGAACGGTGCACACTGGCCCTCGAAGATTACCAACTGCACGTGGTCTACCATGCATTGCATAACTTCTGCGCCGTTGACCTGAGCTCACTCTACCTGGATATCCGCAAGGATTGCCTGTACACGTTCGCGCCCGCTTCAGCACATAGGAGATCGGCTCAAACAGCCGTCTACCATCTCCTGAATACCATCATCCGCCTCATGGCGCCAGTACTATGCCACACATCGGAGGAGGCCTGGCACCTCATAGTCGGGGAGGAGGGAGATAGCGTACAGCTCCAGGGCTGGCCGCTCGCGGAGGACGGGTGGAAAGACCCGGCCCTCGAAGAGGTATACGAGAAGCTCCTGGGCGTGCGCGACGCGGTTACCAAAGCCCTGGAGGAAAAACGTTCCGCCAAGGAGCTCGGTACCTCACTGGAAGCAGCAATAAAGCTAGTGGTGCCCCCTTCTCTGGCGGAAGTCCTCGCCGCCAGGAAGGACTTCCTGCCCTCGTTGTTCATCGTCTCGCAGGTAGAGATGGCGACGCTGGAGAAGGAAGGGGAGGTACAGGTGGTGGTGGACCGAGCCCCCGGAGAGAAGTGCTCGCGTTGCTGGAACTACCGCACATCGGTGGGGCAGGATGACGTCCACCCCGAGATCTGCGACCGCTGCCTACCGGTTGTCGCAGAGGCAACGGATACATAGGCCCGCGCAATATACCTGCTGCTTTGCGCTGTCGCCTGCCGTAATCCCATGGTTGGCCCATCCTTATGGGCTACCCTCAATTTAATGCTTGTGAAAAGGAAAGAATCGTGCATAATAGGGATAATGTATTGAGATAGGACCTTAGAAGGCTGTGGTAGTAGATGAACAAAGGGAAGCTCAACGCATTTAAAAAGATACTCCTTCAGGAAAGGGAGGTGCTGGAGAAACAGTATCGCGACCTGGAGGAGGGGAACCTGCATTCTTCGCAATCGGACTTCTCAGGGGAGATGCCCTTCGAAGATGAGTACGCGGCCAGCGGCACCACCACCTTCGAGCGGGAGAGGGACCTATCGCTCTCCGAGAACGTCAAGGATATCCTGAAGCGCGTCAACGAAGCACTCGATCGCATAGACAGGGGCACCTTCAGTATATGCGAGATGTGCAGTCTGCCCATCCCGGAAGAACGCCTGCAGGCGCTCCCCTATGCCAACCTCTGTATCTCGTGCAAACAGAAGGAAGAAAAGGATTTCCGGTAACCCTGCTGGTTACCACCCTCATCACGCTGGCCATCGACCAGTTGAGCAAGGCCCTTACCCGGATTTACCTGCCATCGGGCGAATCGGTCTCGCTGGGAGGCTTCGGCAAGATATACCAGGTACGCAATCCGGGTACGGCCTTTGGTATCATCCAGGGACGGTCGTGGCCGCTTTTCCTGGTGAGCATAGTTGTTTTCTTCGTTCTCGTACTGGTCTTGTGGCGCTGGGGAGGACCGGGCTCAGCCTTCTTCCAGGCGGGCCTGGGCTTGATTATCGGTGGGGCGGTAGGTAACATCATCGACAGGATAGCCCTTGGCGCGGTCATCGACTTTATAGACCTGGGATTCTGGCCCATGAGATCCTGGCCCGTGTTCAACTTCGCGGACCTCGCCATCGTCATCGGGGTGGGGATGACCTTGATCGTAGTGATCAAGGAGAGCTTCAGGAGGGAACCGCAGGAAGCCTGATCGGGAAACGGATCCTCAGGTAAAAGCCCAGCCTCAAGCCTCCTTGGAGGAAGGGACCCGCCAACCGTAAAGGGGACGGTAAAAACAAACGGGCAGAAGGAGCGCCGCTTGAGACCAGAGCTTTTCGAGATAGGTCCGATCACCGTACATGCATACGGATTCTTTTTGGCCCTGGCCTTTATCGTGGGCATGCTGGTCAGTTTCTGGTACCTCCGCCGTCAGTTCATGGATGCCTACGTGGTGTTCGAACTGGTGCTTGCGGCCGCCGTGGGAGGGATAATTGGCGCCAGGATCTTCTACGTGGTCGGTCATTGGAGCGAGTTCTCCGCCAGCTGGTGGGAGATATTCAAGTTCTGGAACGTGCAGGGCCTGGTCTTCTACGGCGGCTTCATCGTAGGCGTGTTGGCTGCCGTGGCAGTGATAAGACTGCGCGGGCTTTCCATAGGCGTGGTGCTGGACTCGGGCGGGCTAGCGGTTCCGGCTGCCCTGGCCGTTGCCAGGGTGGGGTGCTATCTCAACGGTTGCTGCTTCGGGAAATCCTCGGGGTTGCCCTGGGCAGTGTCCTTCCCCCCTAAGACCCAGATGACCATGGGCATGCCGCCCAACCCCGTTCACCCCACACAGATCTACGAGATCATCTTGGACCTGGCCATACTGGTGATACTGCTCGCCGTGTACAAGAAGTTCCGTTACCGCGGCGAGATCATGCTTACCTTCATAATGCTCTACGCTGTGGCCCGCTTTGTCCTCGAGTTCTTCCGTTATCATACCGCCTCTTCCGCCAACCTGTTTTTCCAGCTCCTCAGCGTCGCGGCCTTTGCGTTGGCGGGACTGGCGCTGCTTTTCAGGCGCCGGTTACTGCCGGAGGCAAGGTAGCTTGCAGCCCCTGAGCCTTACGGTCTCCGACGAGGAAAAAGGTGAGAGGCTGGACCAGTTCGTCTCCAGGCTCACCGGGATGACCCGCACGCAGGCGCAGCGCCTCATCTCTGCCGGAGCGGTGAGCGTCGACGGTATCGTACACCACAAGAACCACCGCCTGCGTGCGGGAGAATGCGTGGAGGTTGAGCCCCTCGAGCCCGAGGCTGCGTTGCCCGCCCCCCAGAATATACCTATCGACATCCTATACCAGGACCACGAGCTGGCGGTCGTATCCAAGCCGGCCGGCCTGGTGGTCCATCCAGCAGCTGGTCACAGGGAAGGAACGCTGGTCAACGCCCTTCTGTATGCTTTAAACGACCTCTCGGGCGTAGGAGGGGTGCTGCGTCCCGGTATAATACACCGCCTTGATAAGGATACCTCCGGCCTGATGGTAATAGCCAAGAACGACCTCTCCCACGTACGCCTGCAGGAAATGGTGCAAGACAGGCGCATGAAGCGGTTCTACCTGGCATTAGTGCACGGCATTCCCGCAACCCGCCTGGGGACGGTGGATGCCCCCATCGGGCGCGACCCTGGGGACCGTAAGCGTATGGCAGTGACCGCGGAGGCAGGGAGGCTGGCTGTAACCCACTTCAAGGTGGAAAGGGACTACGGGGATAGCGCCCTGCTCGAGGTCGAGCTGGTGACCGGGCGTACCCACCAGATAAGGGTGCACCTCTCCTTTATCGGGCACCCCGTCGTGGGCGACAGGGAGTATGGGGTGCGGGGCAGGCTGGAACAGGAGTCGGGCTTGGAAAGACAGTTCCTGCACGCTTACCGGCTATCATTTCCTCATCCCCAGAGCGGTGATCAGCTCACCTTTGAGGAGCCGTTGCCAGAAGATCTACAGCAAGCGCTGCACAAGCTTGGCAACATCTGAGGACGCAGCGCAGAAAGCTTTCCATTTCCTGCTAATCCTTTCATCGCTAAAAACGACCGCTCAGGCACGGAATTGGCGCGCTCTCCGGATTCTTCTTAAAAATTATGAACAAAGAGCAGATTATTATATCAAAAGGAGAAAGTAGATGACCCCTAGTATGCAGGCAAAACGCAAATCGGAAGGAAACGTAGTATCGGACAGCCTGATCCGTATCGAACTCATCACCCACTTTCACCGCAATACGGGCCTGGAGAGCACCCCAAAGGAGATGGCGGATGCCATCGGGCGCGACCTCTACCGGGTGGAATGCCAGATGAATAAGCTGGTCCACCTGCATATACTCGAGGAGAGACCCTTTAATGGTCAATGCCTCTACCGTTATATGCCGCCCCATTCCGTCGCCGCATACGTGGTGAGAAGGACCGGCAGGTAGGTCTTCTGGCTCACAACACCCCCGGTCGAAGAGCATCCCCTCAGCATACGTTATCTCTTATGGGCCTACTTGCTTTTTTGCCGGCATTACAGGATATGTTTCCATTTGAGGGACTTTGCCCGCAGTGCAAGATCGCGCACGTGACCGTTTTCCCCATCTTAGTTACCGTTGGGTAGTTGAAACCATCCGTTTACGGGATATTTGTTCACAAAAAGCAAATATACTCCCATAATCTGTATAGAGGCAAAAAGGCAAGGGGATTATTATGGCAGGCAGAGACAACAGCGCAGAGAGCATGCCGGACAGGGTGGTAAGGATGGAGCTCATCTCGTATTTCAGCCTCTATCCCGACACGGTGGCGACCAGCGAGGAGACGGCCTTGCGCTTGAGCCGCGATACCGAGCAGGTGGATCGGCAGATGGAAGCCCTGGTGCAGTTACGCATCCTGCAGAGGACGCATCAAGGCAACAGAACTTTCTACGGCTACCTCCCCCCGATCTCTTTGCATTCTATAGCCGGCAAGAACGGAGACCAGGACCAGAAGCGCATACCACCTTACTTCGCGTTGGCGACAAACGGCAATGGCACGAACGGGAAGAAACGGGAAAAAAACGATGAGGAAAGGGAAGGGGAGACCGGCGTCCGTTTGCAGTTGATGATAGCGGCCCTGAAGAGGGATGGTTGGAAGGAATGCCTCGAATTACTCCTGGACATCGTTTATCGATCGGAGGGCGCCCCGTGTGCCGCTTATCTTCTGGGAGAGCGGTGTTCGGAGATGCGGTGGGACTGCCAGCGGGGCAGCAACGGCACCAAGGCCGGTATGACCAAGATCTCCGGCGTACAGAACATGGTGGTCGAGGGTGAACTGATAAGAGACAAGGGCTTGTTGGATAGCGCACATTACATCAAGTATCTCTACCCGATGGGTGATGGCGAAGACGTGCTTATCTGCGTTTGCAGGAAGGGGAGTTACCACATAGATATCGCCTTCCTGAGGTCTCTCTTCGTGGACATCCTTCCCGTGGTGGCGGAAAAGCGCCGCATGGACCTCATGGAGGAGAAAACCGCCGAGAAAATACTACAGGACAGCATCTACTGGAACACCGTGTACAGCCCGGATGTGAGCAAGGGATTGGTGGGGGCGCTCGCTTCAGTGGCAAAGAGCGTAGAGGCGGACCGCGTCTCCCTGCTGGTTGAGGACGGCAACGGCTTGCTGCGGACGCTTTCGACCTATGGTTTGCGCAAGAACGCGGGAGTGAACGGAGGCTCCTTCCCTATCGGCGAGGGCGTAGCGGGATGGTGTGTGGAGCGGGGAGACATCGCCAACCTGGTCAATCCCAGGGTCGACCCTCGTTTCATCTCCAATGACTACAACGATATAGATTCCATGCTCTGCTGCCCGCTCATCCCCCCGGAAGGCGAGACCATAGGAGCGATCTGCGCGGTGAACAAGCACAGCGAGGAGAACAGCAGCGGTACGCGTTTTAACGAGAAGGACGTGCGTCTATTCGAGGGTATCGCCAGGACCATCGCCACAGCCCTTATGGCGAAGGACAATCACACCAAGCTGCTGTCCCGCAAGATGATCCAGGCAGTTCTGGCCACGCAATCCTTTTAGCGGGAACGGGTATAGGCCTTCACTCATAAATCACAAAGACCGAATACGCGGTCACTCTTATTGTTCCGTAAAGTCTATCCCTTCTTGGCGCATCTCTTCCTCCAGGCCCGAGATGGCCTTCTCCAGCTTCTCCCTGCGCCGCAGCAAGGCCCTATGGCGTGCCAGGTAGTCATCGCCGTGGCCTCCTGCTGCGGCCCTCTCCGGACAGATGTCCTGGTATGAACACCAGTTGCAGAGGCGGTTTGCTGTCGCGGGGAAGTCCCCGCGGGAGATGGAAGCTGCCGTCTGCGCCAAGCGTTCCATGACGCGTGTCAGGCCGTTCTCATCATACGGCCTGGTAGAGTAGCGCTGGTTGTGAACGAGGTAGTAGAAGGTCAGCTTGGAGGGGGTTATGCCCCAGACCTCGCGGCAGGCGAGCTGGTAGATGGGGAGCTGCAGGTCCTTACGCAGGCGGTTTAGCTCCGGAAGGCGGCGGCTGCTCTTGTAATCGATGATCTCGTAGGCGCCGTCGGGGTTGCGGTCCACACGGTCAATGACCCCGGAGAGGATAAAGTCATGCAGATCGAGTTCGAAGCGTTCTTCCACCGCCACCGGGAGGCGGAAATCCTCTACGTTCGCGTAGTAGAACCGCGTCAGCACCTCGCGCCCGTGGCGCAGGAAGGAACGCTCCTCCTCCAGGTCGGCGTAGCCTTCGCTGGCCCAGCACGTACCGAGATAGGCGAGCAATCCCTCCAGGGTAGGGGGCTCCGGCGTGTCGTGTCCGTAAAGCCACTCCAGCGCCGTGTGCAAGCTCCTGCCGAAGGACAGGTAGGAGGTGGGCTCCACCTCCAGGCCATCCACATACTGGAAGCGGTAGGAGAGGGGGCAATTCTCATAGGAGCTCAGCGCCGAATAGCTCAATCTCACCTGCAAGGCCGACTCCCTCTTCTCTGTGACGGCGCAAGGAAAGCGCCTGTCTCCGGGGAAAGATATAATAGCATAAGCCGCCGGCTGGAAGCACGTGCTTCACCGGCATCGTACGCCCGGCTCTAGTGTTGAAGACAGTATATATAAGGGTTTCAGCTGTTGCATAGATACAAGCTATTCTGATCGGGGGTCGGTCTTGGGGGTTCCCTTCGTTCACCTGCATAACCACACTGAGTTCTCGATGCTCGATGGGGCGGCGCGCATCCCAGATCTCGTCGCGTCGGCACGAGAAAAGGGGTTCGAGGCCCTCGCGATAACCGACCACGGGGGGATGTACGGAGTCGTGCCCTTCTACAAGGCGGCGATGGAGAATGGGATCAAGCCCATCATAGGCGTAGAGGCATATATAACCCTGGGCTCCCGGTTCGATCGCAAGCCGATCAAGGTGGATCCCAACTACCACTTGCTGCTACTGGCCGAAGACCAGGAGGGATATCGCAATCTGATGAAGCTGGTGACGGCGTCCTTTATGGACGGCTATTACTATAAGCCTCGCATCGACAAGGAGCTGCTGCGGGAATGCCACAACGGTATAATCGCGTCCTCCGCCTGCCTGAAGGGGGAGGTGGCGTCGCGCCTCCTGGCCGACGACTACGAGGGGGCGGCAGCGGCGGCGCGGGAATACATAGCGATCTTCGGCGAGGGCAACTTCTTTCTCGAGCTCATGGACCATTCCCTGCCCGAGGAGAGGAAGATAAACCCCGGCTTGATCCGGTTGGGACGCGAGCTGGGTGTGGGGCTCATCGCCACCAATGATCTGCACTACGTCGGCAGGGGCGACCATATCTACCATGACGTGCTGCTTTGCATCCAGACCAACTCCACTCTGGACCAGGAGGGCCGGCTTAGGTTCTCGAGCGACCAGTTCTACCTCAAGGACTACGAGGAGATGAGCGACCTCTTCCGGGAGGTGCCCGAGGCTATTTCCAACACGGTGGATATCGCCGCGCGCTGTGACGTCGAGATAGAGTTCGGCAGATACCTCCTCCCGAAATACCAGGTGCCGGAGGGATTCGACCTTGACGGCTACCTGGAAAAACTGGCCTGGGATGGCCTGCGTGGCCTCTATGAGGAGGTGACGCCGGAGCTGGAGGAGCGACTGCGCTACGAGCTCTCGGTCATCAAGGATATGGGCTTCTCCGGCTACTTCCTCATCGTGTGGGATTTCATAAAGTATGCCAAGGAGAGTGGGATCATCGTGGGTCCGGGACGGGGCTCGGCCGCGGGTTCCCTGGTAGCGTATTCCCTGGGAGTGACCACGGTGGACCCTATGCGCTACGGCCTGCTCTTCGAGCGTTTCTTAAACCCATCCCGCCGCACCATGCCCGATATCGACATAGATTTCTGTTACAAGCGCCGGCCAGAGGTCATAGAATACGTAAGCCGCAAGTATGGAGAGGACCGCGTGGCGCAGATCGTGACCTTCTCCACCCTGGCGGCGCGGGCGGCCATCCGTGACTCGGGCAGGGTCTATAACCTGGAGTATGGCAAAGTAGACCGTTTGGCAAAGATGGTGCCGGAGGTACTCAACATCACCCTGGACAAGGCGCTGGAAGCTTCACCCGAGTTCCGAGACGCGTACGATTCCGACGAGTTGGCGCATAATATAATCGAGACAGCACGCAACCTGGAGGGCATCATCCGCCAGGACTCCATCCATGCCGCCGGCGTGGTCATCGCCGACGACGAACTCTCCAACTACACGCCCCTGCAGCGGCGCGGCGCTGAAGAAGAGGTGGTAACCCAGTTCGATATGGACGCCATCCAGGCCATAGGCCTCCTGAAGATGGACTTCCTCGGGCTGCGCACCCTCACCGTGATCAGTGACACCCTGGAGAACATCCAGCGCAGCCGCGGCATCACGGTGGATATCGACCGCATACCCCTTGACGATCCCAGGACCTTCGAGATCCTGCAGCGCGGGGACACCATCGGTGTGTTCCAATTGGAGAGCCCGGGCATGCGTTCTCTACTCCAGGACCTGCGCCCCGACGGCTTCGAGGACCTCATAGCCGTGCTGGCCCTCTACCGGCCTGGACCTCTGCGTGGCGGATGGGTCAAAGACTTCGTCAGCCGCAAGCACAAACGTACGCCCATCAAGTACCTCCATCCGGATCTCAAACCTGTCCTGGAGGAGACGAGCGGGATCATCGTCTACCAGGAGCAGGTCATGCGCCTGGCGGTCGAGATGGCGGGTTACACCATGGCGGAAGCGGACGTCCTGCGCGGAGTGGTGGCCAAGAGCAAGTCTGAGGAGATGAAGGTACACCGGGAGAAGTTCATCGAGGGAGCTGTCGAGCGGGGTTACGGCCGCCGCCTGGCGGAGAACGTCTTCGAGTTGGTGGAGCAGTTCGGTTACTACGGGTTCAACAAGAGCCACTCCACCGCTTACGCGGTCATCTCCTATCAGACCGCATACCTCAAGACCCATTACCAGCGGGAGTTCATGGCGGCCAACCTCACCAGTGTGACCGGGAACAAGGACAAGGTGCCGGTATTCGTGAACGAATGCCGCAAGATGGGGATCCAGATCCTCCCGCCGGACATCAATGAGAGCTTCAAGGAATTCACCCCGGTAGAGGAGGGCATACGCTTCGGACTCTCGGCGGTGCGAAACCTCGGAGAGGGTGCCGCCGAAAAAGTCATTGCCCTGCGCCGGGAAGGCGGGCATTACGAGTCCCTCCTGGACTTCTGCCAGAGGGTGGGATCGGGTACGGTGAACAAGCGAGCCCTTGAGAGCTTGATCAAGAGCGGGGCCTTCGATTTCCTGGGATACACCAGGAATCACCTCCTCAAGGTCTACGACCGCGTGGCGGACCTGGCGTCGGAGAAGCAGCGGCTGCTCGAGGAGGGCCAGCATTCCCTGTTCGGTGACGAAGACGAGGACCCTCTGGCGTCCAACCCCCTGGAGGAGGAACTGCCCAGGGACAAGCTACTCGCCTACGAAAAGGAGATGCTGGGCATATACGTTACCGACCATCCTCTGATGCAGGTCAGGGAAGCGCTGAAGCGACACGTGGAGAGCGATATATCTGACCTGTCGGAGCTCGGAGACGGCTCTATAAAATGGATCGGAGGCATCATTTCCAAGAAGGTCCAGCGCTTGACCCGCAAGGGAGAGCTCATGGCCAACCTGACCCTGGAGGACCTTACGGGCAGGGTGGAGGTCACCGTTTTCCCCGCCCTCTATCTGCAGC
>Ga0315274_10005731_pt1 | contig 18151 bp, 12 predicted proteins | sample YL17G02_20_MG_FD_203700 | JGI IMG/M metagenome (GOLD analysis project Ga0315274, IMG submission 203700) | Sediment microbial communities from Yellowstone Lake, YNP, Wyoming, USA - YL17G02_20 | ecosystem: Environmental > Aquatic > Freshwater > Lake > Sediment | place: USA: Wyoming | collected...
GGGCGAACCTTACGATCTTGAATCCCTTTTCATTCCTTCAGGCAGCAAAGATAAGATTTGGGTGCGGTCGCTTGGAAGAGCCATTTACAGCGGCGGTAAAATAGTAAAACTTTCTGGGACATTTCAGAATATTGATAAATATAAAAGGGCAGAGGAGGCGCTGAGGGAGAGCGAGGCAAAGTTAAAGGATGCTCAAGTATTAGGACGGATCGGAAGCTGGGAATTTGATGTTGAAAGCCAAGAAATCATATGGTCCGACCAGACGTATAAGCTCTACGATCGTGATCTTGCTCTGGGACCACCTACCACCGAGGAAGAATCTACATATTACTCTCAAGAACAAGCTCTAAAATTGCGCGAATATGCACGCTGTGCTATTGAGGAGGGGATGGATTTCAAATACGACTTGGAAGCCAACTTGCCAAGCGGGAGACATGTTATCTATTCAGCGGTGATGCAACCCATTAAGGATACCAATGGTCGGGTCGTCAAACTATTCGGTACTGTACAGGACATCACCGAGCGCAAGCGAGCCGAGAAGGCATTAAGAGAGAGTGAAGAGCGCTACCGCTTGCTTGCCGATAACGTTTCAGATGTTATTTGGGCTATGGATTTAAACTTCAAATTCACCTATTTTAGTCCGTCTATTAAAGAAGCGCTGGGCTATACTCCGGAAGAGATAATCTGCAAAAGACCAGATGAGGTTATAACTCCGGCTTCTTACGAGTTAATCAAGAAAGTTATTGCAGAGGAGATGGAAATAGAAATGAAAGGAGAGGGGGATTTGCTTCGTTCGAGAACAGTAGAGGTGGAGGAGGTTCGTAAAGATGGAACTACGTTTTGGGTTGAGATAAAAGCAAGTTTTCTGCGAGACGCAGATAATAAAGCTATCGGGATTCTCGGAGTCACACGTGACATTACCGAACGCAAGCGGACAGAAGAGGCTCTTCGCTTAAGTGAAGACAAATTCTCCAAAGCCTTCCATGCAAGTCCGGATGTTCTGGTCATCAGTCGGCGCAGTGACGGGGTGATAATCGAAGCCAATGAACAATGGAACAAATTGTTTGGGTATGAAAAAGAGGAAACAATTGGTCGAAGTTCGCTTGAAATGGGTTTATTTGTCAATTCAGAGGATCGCCGACGAGCAACTACAAAGTTAAAGGAACAAGGTTTCGTCCGTGATTTTGAGATAGATGTCCGGGGCAAATCGGATGAAATTCGGCGAGTTATCTTATCGGTGGACCCAATAGAAATAAATTCCGAACCTTGTATGTTAACGATCATCCATGATATTACCGAGCGTATGCGGGAGGAGGAGGCATTACGGGAAAGCCAGGCAAAACTTCAAAGCATCTTCAGCGCTGCGCCCGCAGGCATTGGGATGACAACTAATCAAACCATCGGAGAATTAAACACTCGGCTATGCGAAATAACCGGCTATTCTAAAGAGGAACTGTCTGGAAAGAGCATAAGCGTTGTTTATCCATCAGACCAAGAGTATCTTTCCGCCAGGAGCGAGATCTACAATCAACTGAGAGAAAAAGGGCACAGCACCATTGAAGCATCCTGGAAGAGGAAAGACGGCAAGTTGATCTCCGTGCTGCTAAATTGTGCGCTACTCAAACCAGGCGACTTTTCGCAAGGAATTACGTTCACAGTCCTTGACATCACCGAACGCAAGAAAGCAGAAGAGGAAGCGGTTCAGCATACTAAAAATATAGAGTCCCTATCGGAAACGGCGATGGGATTTGTGGAACTTCCAGCCGAAAAGGACATTTATCGGTTTATAGGGGAACAGCTGAGAGAACTGACAAACGATGCCCTCTATATCTTGGTTAACTCATTCGACCAAAAGACACGCGAGATTCAAGTTCGTGCCCTTTTAGCAGATGACCAGCACATACAAGCTGTTTTAAAAACACTTGGCACAGATCCGAAGGGGATGTCCTTTGTTGTGAGCGAGGAGGCGTGGAACGGACTTATCAGCGGCAAGCTTGTACGTGTTCCTGGCGGTATCCATGAGTTGTCATTCGGTGAAATACCAAAAGCCGCTTGTGATGCACTGGAAGAGCTTGCTGGGATAGGTGACATTTTCACGATGGGCTTCACCAAGAAAGGAGAATTATACGGCAGTGCTTCTATCATAATGCGAGAAGGATCCCAGTTAAGTAGCCGGGATGTCATCGAGGCATTTGTACGCCAGGCAGGGGTAGCGTTACAACGCAAGCTGGCGGAGGAAGCACTTAGAGCTGAACGGGACAGGCTCGAAACCGTGACACAAAATATGGGGGCCGGGATGGCGATTATTTCGAGAGATTACCGAACAGTATGGGCAAATAAAGTTCTCAAACAAATATTTGGAGAGGTCGAAGGTAAGCCCTGCTATTCAACCTATAACCAGAATCCAGATATTTGTCCAGGATGTGGAGTGCGAGAGGTTTTTGAAAAAGGAAAAGATATAGTGGTTCACGAGCAAGTGGGCAAGGATAAACAAGGCGAGACTATCTGGTCACAGATTATAGCTACACCCCTGAAGGACAAAGAGGGGGATATCACTGCGGCTATGGAAGTGGTAGTACCCATCACCGAGCGAAAGAAGGCGGAAGAGAGTTTAAGGATTTCCGAAAAGTTTCTTAACAGCGTAATCGAAAACACTCCGAATCCTATGTGGATTTCAGATGAAAACGGAACGGTAATCAGGATGAACCAGGCTCTGAGAGACTTGCTTAAAATCAGCGATGATGAGATTGTCGGTAAATATAATGTTCTTAAGGATACCCAGGTGAAAGAGCAGGGACTGCTACCATTGGTCACAAGCGTTTTTGAAAAAGCTGATACTGTCGAATTCGAAATAGATTATATCACTACCAGAGAGGAACAGTTACAACTGAGTAGGGAAGTTCACAAAATACTTGATATTATTATATCTCCGGTCAAAGATAGTCAAGGCAAAGTGATTAACGCTATAGCCCAGCATAAAGATATCACCGAGCGCAAGAAGGCAGAGGAAGAAATAAAAGACCTGGCAAGATTTCCGTCTGAGAATCCTTATCCGGTTTTACGAATTTCAAAAAATGGCACTATTCTGTATGCTAATGATAAAAGTCTATCTTTATTGGACGAGTGGGGGACCTTCGTCAATCAAAATGCACCCGATTACCTGAAACAATCAGTTATAGAAGTATTTAACTCAGGTTTAACGAAAGATATTGAGATCGAGCATAAAGGCAGGATTTTGTCCTTTATCGTTGTTCCGGTCCATGGTACCGATTATGTCAATTTTTATGGACGGGATATCACCGGGCGCAAGAAGGCAGAGGAGGCGCTGAGAACAAGCGAAGAAAAATACAGAGCTATTGTTGAAAATGCAACCGACCAGATATTCACTTTGGATAGGCAATGTAGATTTTTAGCCATAAACAAAACGGCTGCAGAAATTTCAAGAAAAAGCGTAAGCGAGATGGTCGGCAAATCGGTATTACAAATATTCCCGAAAGAAACCGCGGCCCAATTCTCAAAAAATATCGAGGAAGTATTTGAAACCGGACAGAGTAAATTTATAGAAGAAAGGATGTATGTGAGGGGCAAAGAATTTTACAACAGCACCACTCTGAACCCAATAAAAGATGATAAACGAAACGTGATTGCGGTTACGGGAATAGTAAGAGACATCACCGAGCGTAAGAAGGCAGAGGAGTCACTGAGAGAATCCGAACAAAGGTATAGAGGAGTAGTGGACAATATCGGGATTGGGGTTTCTCTTATCAGCCCCAGCCTGGAAATACTATTCTTGAACAAGCAGATGAAAAAGTGGTTTCCGAATGTTGACATTTCAAAAGAGGCTATTTGCTATAGAGCGTTTAATAGTCCACCAAGGGAGGAGGCATGCTCCTATTGTCCCACCAACAAGACATTGCAGGATGGACAGATTCATGAATCAATAACCGATACTCCTGCAGGAGAAAAAGTTATCAACTACAGGGTGATTTCGTCTCCGATCAAAGACCTGCAGGGAAAAGTCATCGCCGCAATAGAGATGGTCGAAGATATCACGGAGAAGAAAAGACTGCAGGAGCAACTGATCCAGACCGAGAAGTTAGCCGCAGTAGGGACTTTGGCTTACGGGATTGCGCATGAGTTCAACAACATCTTAGCCGGGATGATGGCTAATGCGGAGCTGGGTCTGATTACCAGGGATCCTAAGCAGATTAAAGACTGCTTTGAGATCATAGTCGATAATTCTCATCGAGCCTCAAGTATCACCAACAACCTGCTGGCTTTTACCCGGCATAAAGAAGCCAGAAAGGAATTAGTCGATATTACCGAGTCCTTGAAAAGCGTGCTGGCTATTACTCATAGAGAGCTGGAAAAACATAATATTGAGATATTAGAGAAATTCAAGCCGGTTCCCAAGATCTACTGTGACCCAGGCCAGTTCTCCGAGGTGTTTTTGAATATGATAACCAATGCCCGGGATGCGATGTATCCTAAAGGAGGGATATTAACCATTCAAGTTGAATCCGCAGGAGACTGTATCCGAATTATTTTCAAAGATACTGGATGTGGAATACCAGAGGAGATAAAGGGAAGAATCTTTGAGCCTTTTGTTACCACCAAAGGGGCATTAGGAAGGAGTGAAGTCCCGGGCACGGGTCTGGGGCTTTTCCTCTCCTACGGGATAATAGATGGCTATAAAGGTAAAATCGAGGTAGAGTCAAAAGTAAAGAAAGGGACCAAATTTTCTATAATAATTCCAATTTCTGAAAACCAGCCACGTGAACTTCTTCTGGATACCCGGATAGAATCCTCAAAGGAAACGGAGAAAAAATTAAGAATCCTTCTGGTGGATGACGAAAAGGCGATAACTCTTGGATTGAAGAAGTTTCTGGAGTCAAAAGGGCATAAGGTCTCAACTTCCCTGCGAGCAAAACAAGGACTGGAGATTTTCAGAAAAGGGCGATTCGACCTGGTATTATCCGATATCACTATTCCGGATATGGACGGCATAGAGCTGATAAAAGAGGTGAAGGAGAAAGACCCGCAGGCCAAAATCATAGTCATTACCGGGCATCTCCAGAAGGAAAAAGAGGAGAAAGCCAGGGAGGCAGGAGCAGATGAGGTTTTGATCAAGCCGTTTAAAAATGACCTGCTTTATCAGACGATCTCCAAGATCGTCATTTAAAGATTCGTAGCAGAGGTTTTAGACCTCTGCTCGACGAGGTGTAAAACTGATCGGTAGCGCCCCCCGGCGCCGAGCTTTAAAAGCTCGGCTACGCGTGCTTTATCAGGCAAACTCCAAAGTTGTTGACTGGAGATAAGAAAACTGGAGTGTAAAACTTTAGTTTTCCGCCTGAGGCGGATTACTCAACCTGAAGGATGACACCTCGGCGACACGAATGATAGTTCTTCATCGACTGGGGGGAGCGATGAATCAGAAAAATCTAAAAATATTGGTTGTGGACGATGAAGAAGTGGTGGCTGAAGTCTTAGGAAAGCTGATGGAGGTGGATGGACACGATGTGACGGTTACGCTTGAAGCCGAGAAGGCACTGGAGATTTATCAAAAGGAGAAATTCGATGTCGTTTTCACTGACATCTCTATGCCCGGAATGAACGGGATAGATTTGACTCGGAAATTACTGGAGCTGGATAAAAATGCAAAGATAGCAGCAGTAACCGGTCATGTAGGAACACAGGAAGTCGAAAAAATACTAAATGCTGGAGCCAAAACTGTTCTAAAGAAGCCCTTCACTAAAAAAGATATCGATTGTAAGATCGAGGAAGTTTTACAGATGGATTAGAAATCAACCTTTCAAAAAAAGCCAGGCAAGAGCTTTGTTACTTTTATAATCCTTGCTTGCAGTTATCCGCTTGGTGAAAACTCAGATTGCGAAGCTATGGTCTTTGGCTGTTTTAATTTTAATCTTATTTCTGGGATGGAGCCTGATTCCCTATATCGACTACGGCTTTCCAGGTACCGTCTGGCTGTTTTTTCCAGATGTTTAAATATTTGCCATATAACTTTTCAGTTCTTCCATCTTCTCCCTGCCAGCTAATCTCGTAATTCCCCCAGGTGTAACCGAGGTCACCTGATTTAGCCACTTCTGCTTTGACAGGCTCCCATTTTAAAACAGCTTTGGAGCTTCCAGACATACTTTCTCGGATCTTTTCCCTGCCCACAATCGGAGGTAAACCGGCTGGCAATTGGACCGCATCGTCTGCCAGATAAAGATAAAAAGCTTCAGCCGCACCTTTTTCAACTGAGGTTTTGGAAAACTCGATGTCGGTTTTGAGAAGATTCTCTTTTTCCTTTTCCAGGTCAATTTTTGAAGTGCAGCTTGATGATAAAATCCAGTACGGAAGGAATAAAATCAAAAAAAGAGTTTTAAAGAGTCTGGTATTCACTAAATCATACTCCCTTGCTTTACTTAAATGGAGGTTTGTAAAACAAGAAAATAGCCGTTAAAATGATGCTTAATCTTGAAAATATTGAATTGCTCTAGTCTGGTTTTACCAAATACTATTTCTGCTTTCTTCAAAATATTATTTTCTTCCTCATCATTGCGACAAGGCAGAATAAAATTCAAAGTATTATCCTTTATCTCAGGATATTTCTTTGAATTTAAAATATTTCCTTCAGCTTTTACTTCTGTCATAATTCGGAATCTTAGTTTCACGGAAGATTTTTCCACATTGCGCACTTTGCTGAAACTTTGTTGTTGCGATAAAATAGAAATCAAAGTTTGTTTTAGCTCATCAGAGATTTCTTTTCCGCTTTCTTTTAAGCGTTCTTCTAATACTTGATAGAAAGACTGGCTGATAAGATTTTCCACACTTATAGTTTCAAAAAAACTTCCAGAGATCAGACAAACCTTTGTATGCTCATTCTTTTTACCTCTTACAAGATAGAATACATCTCGTATAGGCAATGAGAATATATCATTACCAACTTTTTCCATTTGTTGTTTGATAATACTATTTTCTCCGGTAATGATTTCTTCTATCTTTTTACTTCTCGATGGGATGGTTGAATTAAATGAAGAAACAGTATAAGAATCGCTATCTTTCAATTCAATTAATTCTCCACCGGTAAACATTTTTCTATCTTTATTGAGACGAATAGCCAAATCTGGAAACACGCCGTCATTTCTGCATGACAATAGCTTTTTATCAAAAGGGAATTGATCCAATTTTTTAAGTTTCTTAAAAAACTGTTTTTGCTGAACTATAGAGTAAAAAAATGATAGATGGAATAAATCATAAATTGAATAGGTTAAGTTCTCCTTTTCTCCTTCGAGTAAATGGAGCAGAATTGATATGCCATATCTCGTTCAAATTATCTGTATAAATATATTCTTTGTAAAACTTCTTTATATTGTCGGATTCATTCATTTCTTCTAATCTGTATTTTATTTGTCTTACATTTTTTGGGTCAATTTCGATTCCAATAGATTTTCTTTCTAATTGTTCAGCTACAACTAACGTCGTTCCTGTTCCGGCAAAGGGATCAAATACAGTATCACCTATTTTTGTAGAGGAAAGGATTATCCTTAATAATAAAGCTATTGGAGATTGTTGTTTATGAAATCGTTCACCGTTCTCTTTTCTGATAGCTTCATCCCCTGCAAAATAACCTGAAGTCAATTCTCTTATGTCATCCCAAACGTCTGTTAGATACAAACCATTTTCTCGTTCGTATTTATAATTTGGTGGCAGTGGTGGAGAAACCCGTAAACGCTTAAATATCCTTGGCTTATCTCCTTTAGTAGCAAAACCAATCACCTGATAATGTTTACCAAACTTATTAGAACAAGGAACAGCTGAAGTTTTTTTCTTCCAGATAATAAGATTTTGTAGAGTCCATCCGGTTTCACGAAAGCATTGCAAAACAAATTCAGTGTTCTTTTCACGTTGCATAAAGTAAATAGCACCACCATTGGAAGTAATTTCAAAGACATTCTTACAAACATCTTTCATTATCCGCCAATATTTCCCTTCTGGTAAGTCATCGTTCCATAAAGAATATTCTTTATCCTGATTGAAAGGAGGATCCAGAAAAGTTAAATCAATCTTTTGCAAGATTTCTTTCTCTGAAAGAAGTTTTAAGCAATCCCCATATATGATTTTGTAATTTTTATTGTTTTCTGGCTGATAAGCCAGGGAAGAAGTTATACCTTCCTTTACGAACGATTGTTTATTGCTTTTTTGTTTATATCTTACTTTTGTTCTCATTTTTCACCTTAAAATATATCTAAATCCCCCTGCACTGTTAACCACTTCTGGGTGCAGAGGGTAATATTTACTAACTCCCCCTGAAGGACGAGATTCGAACTTTTGTGATCCATAATCCAAACAGCGTTGAATTTAATATAGGAGTTATTTGAAATAAGACAAGAAAAAAACGCTCTCTTGAAATCAGGTCCCAATCGGATGAGTTTTGAATAGTTCTAACACAGAATCTCTCGCTGGCAGTATTAATATGCCTATCGAGTATAAGTTACCAGAAAAAGGTCATATCTGGAGACATGCCTAACGGGCAGTGTCTGAGTTTACCCTGAGCATTGAATACTGCACTCCCAGACTTTATGCACATTAATTTCTCCTGCGATGAATTGTTTACGTGCCGGATTTAGGATGTGGCATCACCCCTTTTGCTATCCTGTTGTAATGCAAGACTGCAAAATTACCTCATCCAAATGAGCTGATACTCGGCCTGATTATCACACTAACCTAGGTGGACAGATTGATTTCTTTCATGTGGCCTGGCCCTTTTTGACACTGGTGCTGGGTTTGACCAAATTAGCATTGCTGAATAACTAAGTGTTTGTTAGACAAGTAATTATCAGGCACTTGTTTTTCTCGTCTTCTCAAGGTTTTCTTGAAATATCTACGATTGTTTCAGTCTTGATAGAGTGCCTGACTATTTAGGGAGTCTTCCTTAAAAAATATACTTGATTTATACCGAAGATCGATTATACTACAAAATAAAAGGTACAGGTTAGAAAAAAAACAAAGATAGTCGAGACCAAGACATGGAAAAAGTATTACCAAGAGCAAGAATAGATCTTCAGGTATTCAAGGAGGTTCTTTTACATAAAATTTTATGACTTAAATACAAGGGAATGTCTCTCTAACAATTTCAGAATAGGAGTAGGTGAAAATGCCTGAGTGTCAACACCAATGGGAAATGACGAGTATTCAGTTTGGTTTTGTCGTTTTTGAGAAATGCTTTCACTGTAACGGCCTGAGAACCTACTTCTCCGTGGAAGACACTCCTGTTCTTGGGGATAAATATCGAGAAGGTGATCATTACTGGAGCAGAGTGGAAAACGCCCAATCATTCAGATTTGATCTGCAATGCAGTAAGTGTAATCGTATAGAGAAGTTTAATGACCTCATGGGACTCTTGCATTGCACCGGCTGTTTACCTGATTGTGAGCTGGAAATTTTACGCAGGAAATATGAAGCGGAGAGAACCTGGATTTTAGTAGCATTCGGTTTCCTCCCCAGGGCCATAGCTGAGCCAATCCCGCCCTATAAGTTAGATCTGCTCACCGACTATTTTAATCAGAGGAGGGACACCTTCCGTTCGCGGATCAAAATTGTTCCCTTCAATCTGATTGAAGACCTTTCTCGCTGTAAAGGCGATTTTATTCATGATGTAGGGATGCTTTCCCTGGAGCCGCCGAAGGACAGAAAACCACTATTTTAACTTGGATATGAACTCATTCCACAAAATAAAAAAGCAGGAGACTTTTGATGACTACTCAAGACTTAATTGAAAAACTCGGGCTCAAACCCTTAAGTAAATTTGAGCACCGGGAGGTTGAGGGCGCCTTTGTATCGGATATGTTGAGCGATGTTATGGCAGGCGCCAAATCCGGAAACCTCTGGTTAACAGTTCAGACCCATAAGAGTATCGTCCCCGCGGCCAATCTAGTGGATGTCTCTGCCATCGTAATCACCAGCGGCAAAGAGGTTCCGCAGGAAACCGTGGAGCTCGCCAGCAAGTATAATATTGCAATCCTGTCTTCAGAGCTGCCCGCTTTTGAGCTGGTGGGAAAGCTATACGCATTGGGTCTGGGAACCAAATAGTTTTTTTGAATACCGTCTAAATGACATCCACACAGATCCCTTGATAACGGGTTCTGGCGAAAGAATAAGGCCAGTATTGTGGAGATAAAGATGATAAAAGATGTGCTGGAGGCTTCAGTGATCGAGGGAGAAGATAGGCTCGATACTGAAATAGAGCAGGTATATGCTTCTGACCTGATGAGCGACGTTTTAGCCTTCGGCAAGCCCAATTCGATTCTGCTTACCGGGCTGGCTACCCGGCAGGCGGTTATTTCAGCCCATATGGCGGAATTCAAAGGGATAGTCTTTGTTCGGGGGAAGAAACCAAAAGATGGTTCTGAGAAATTCGCCAGAGATAATCATCTGGTTTTACTTACCACCCGGCTGGATATGTTTGATGCTTGTATCAGGATAGAGTCAGTTAAAAGAGGCGGAGAGCCGGGGCTAAAGAATAGCTCCTCCGGACAAAAGGTAGAGGAGATATTACTGACCCATGAGTTCTTAATTCAGGGGAACGATTTTGCGAACGCGGGCATGGTATCCACGGAGGTGAAATCTATCCTTAAAAAAATAGGATTTGACCCAAAAATTGTCCGCAGGATAGCCATCTCCACTTACGAAGGGGAGATGAACGTGGTGATGCATGCCAGGAGAGGGAAACTTAATCTCTTGGTTACCCCAAGGCTGGTTGAGGTGATCATCAAGGATGAGGGTAAGGGGATCCCGGATGTAGAGTTAGCTATGCAGGAAGGGTTTAGCACAGCCACCGAAGAGATGAGAGCTCTGGGTTTCGGCTCTGGAATGGGACTGCCGAACATTAAGAAAAACTCAGATGGATTAGAGATCAAAAGCCAGGTTGGTAAAGGAACTACACTTCAAATGAGATTTTACATCAGTTGATTCTCAAAAGAAGACGGAGATAAGTTGCCCCAGTATTACCATGCACATAAGGTAGCTCTGGAAAAGTGTCGAGGACACATGGTTTGCATGCGACACTGCCCTACACAGGCCATTCGGGTAAGAGGGGGCAAAGCGGTCATATCCGAAGAACTCTGCGTCGATTGTGGTTCCTGCATATCCGTATGCCCGGAGGGGGCAATTGAACCGATTATCGATCCGATGACAGAGATCTCCCATTTCAGATACAAAGTGGTTGTACCTTCCCCGGTGCTTTACTCCCAATTCGAACCCAGTATTCATCCCTATGTTATTCATTTAGCTCTAAAAAAGTTAGGTTTTGACCAGGTTGTAGATGTAGGTAATTCCTCTGCAGCCCTGGCCAAAGCCCTGGTTAAATATATGAAGAATTATCGGGGCAGACGTCCACTCATATCCTCTCATTGTCCTTCTATGCTCAGACTAATCCAGGTGAAATATCCTGATCTGGTGGAACTGATTGTACCACTGGATGTTCCTAGAGAGATAACCGCTCGAGAGATAAGGAAAAATCTCCCCGCCAAGTTGGGATTGAGAGATGAGGATATTGGAATAACCTATATTGCCCCTTGCCCGGCTAAGACAGTCTCCATCAAACAGCCAGCTGAAAAAGCGAAATCCTGGTTCGACGGGGTTTTCTCCCTAAAGGATGTCTACTCAGTATTGCTTCCTCACACTGTGGCTCTTAAGGAGAAATTTGACCAGAAGCAGGTGCCGAAAGATTTCACCTTTAGCCCAGGCTGGGCCAGTCTGGGAGGGATGATACGCACGGTGCAGATGGAGAACTGGCTGGCTGTGTCCGGATTGGATCATGTGACGAAGATCCTGGATGATATCGAGAATTCAAGACTTCGAAACATCGATTTCGTGGAAGCTTTAGCCTGTATGTTAGGGTGTATTGGCGGGAAATTTAACGTGGAGAGCCCCTATGTGGCTCGAACTAATAGCATCAAGCAAAGAGTCAGATATGAGAATCCTATAGTGGTCGATGATCAGGAGGTCGAGCAGAAGCTCAAGGATGGTTATTATTTCATCGAAAATCCTATTTTACCCCGTCCGACGAAATATTTCGACACCGACCTGGAGACATCCATCAAGAGAATGAAAGAAAAAGAGAGGGTCTATCAAAAGCTTCGTCAGATTGACTGCGGCTCCTGCGGAGCACCCACCTGTATGGCTTTTGCTGAGGATTTAGTCAGAGGTGAGGCAGAACTTACCGATTGCATTTTCCTGACGGAAAGAAGGGAGACAAAGAATGAAAAAAAACCTAACCCGGCTGAGCCCGATCAGGAGAACCTTCTTTGAAAAATAAAGATTACCAGGATATATTTTCCGGGTTCAAATGCGAGGAGGGTGATTTGATTCCACTCCTTCAAAAGTTACAGGAAACGTACGGATATATCTCGGAGGAGGCGATCACTTATCTTTCTCGTTTTTTGAAAATATCCGAAAACCAGATTTTCGGGATAGCTTCATTCTATTCCCAGTTCAAGTTTGTCGAACCGGGAAAATGCACGATTAAGGTTTGTATGGGAACCGCTTGCCATGTAAGAGGTTCGCAGAACATCCTTGATGAATTCAGGAGATGGCTTCACATAGAACCTGGCCAGACTACTGACGACAAACTATTTACATTGGAAACAGTGAATTGTCTTGGAGCCTGCGCCCTGGGTCCTATTGTTGTATTTGATGCAGATTACCACGGACAGATGAGAATAAAGAAAGTTGAGGAACTCATTCAAAAATATAGATCTGAAAATGAAAGAGAGAGCGATGCTGTTATATGAAAAATCAAATCAATGCTAAACACTTAGAAGAGATTAGAGCCGAGGTTTTGCAGGCCAGAAGTGCAAATAAACCTTGTATAACGGTCTGCGGTGGAACCGGTTGTCATACGCAGGGAGCCGAAGTGCTCGTCGGCGTCTTCAGGGAAGAGGTCAGAAAGCAGGGTATAGAAGAATCTGTTGACATCCGGACCACAGGATGTCATGGTTTCTGTGAGAGAGGGCCAATCGTTGTTATCCACCCTGAGGGCATTTTCTATGAAAAGACCAAAATCAAGGATGTTGCAATAATAGTTTCAGAAACAATAGTAAACAAGAATATCGTTGAAACGCTTCTCTATCGCGATCTCAAGACAAAGAAAAGAATTGTTCGTGAAAAAGATATTCCCTTTTACCAGCAACAACAGCGCATCGTTCTTGGGAACAACGGATTGATAGACCCGACCGATATCAAGGACTACATAGCCCTCAATGGTTATCAGGCCCTGGTGAAGGTCCTGCGTGATATGACACCCGAGGAGGTCATCGCAGAAATCAAAGCTTCTGGCTTAAGAGGAAGGGGAGGAGCGGGCTTCCCCACAGGGAAAAAATGGGAGAGCTGTCGCAGCACTGTTTCCGACACGAAGTATGTGATTTGCAACGCAGACGAAGGAGATCCGGGTGCATTCATGGACCGAAGTGTGCTGGAAGGTAATCCTCACAGCGTCATTGAAGGTATGATCATTGGAGCCTATGCCATTGGTGCTTCGGCAGGCTTTATCTACGTCCGGACGGAATATCCCCTTGCCGTAAAACATGTGAAGATCGCTCTAAAGCAGGCCAGAGAACACGGGCTTTTGGGCGAGTCGGTCCTCGGCTCCGGCTTCCAATTTGACATTCAGGTGTTTCAAGGGGCAGGTGCCTTTGTCTCCGGAGAAGAGACTTCCCTGATGGCTTCCATTGAGGGCAGGCGCTCTTTCCCAAGACCAAGACCGCCTTTTCCCACTCAGGTGGGTTTGTGGGGAAAACCTACCACCATCAATAACGTAGAAACATGGGCTAATATTCCCCACATCATTGAAAAAGGAGCCGACTGGTACTCAAAAATTGGCACCAATAACAGCAAGGGAACAAAAATATTCTCTCTGGTGGGCAAGATCAATAACACAGGTTTGGTTGAGGTCCCCATGGGAATCACACTGAGACAGGTTATCTACGACATCGGTGGCGGAATAAAGAGCGAAAAAAGGATCAAAAAGAAGTTCAAAGCGGTTCAGACGGGAGGTCCTTCGGGTGGATGTCTTCCTGAGAATATGCTTGATCTACCCATAGACTATGACACGCTGGCTAAGGCTGGTTCTATCATGGGCTCCGGTGGAATGATTGTGATGGACGAGGACACCTGTATGGTGGATGTGGCTCGCTATTTCTTGAATTTCACTCAGGAGGAGTCTTGTGGAAAGTGTTCACCCTGTCGGATCGGAACCGTGCAAATGGTAGAGATCCTGAATCGCATCACGCAAGGAAAAGGAGATGAAGGAGATATTGAAAGGCTAGAAAACCTGGCCCAGACGATAAAGACCCATTCACTTTGCGGATTAGGACAAACGGCTCCGAATCCGGTCTTGACGACACTTCGCTACTTCAGATCGGAATACCTTTTGCACGTGAAGGAGAAACACTGTCCGGCTTCGGTCTGCAAGGCGCTCATCGAATACCGGGTAATCCCTGAAAAATGCACCGGATGTCAGCGTTGCGTCAGCGTATGTCCTACGGGTGCCATTACCGGACCCAGAGCACAATTACACAACCTTGATCCATCCAAGTGCATAAAGTGCAGAGCCTGTTATGAAATCTGTCATTTCGACGCCATAGCTGGCGATGCTATCATCATCCGGTCCAGAGGGAGAAGTGCTGATGAGCAAACAAAATGAGATGATAACTATAACTATAGATAATCAGATTCTTGAAGTGGAAAAAGGACTAACCATCCTTCAGGCCGCACAACAGAGCCATATCTATATCCCTTCACTTTGCGCGCATAAGGATTTGACACCTTTTGGAGGATGCCGCATGTGCATAGTGGAGGTGGAGGGGATGCGTGGTTTTCCCACAGCCTGTACTACTCCAGTGGAGAAGGGAATGATAATTAAAACTCACACTGCTCAAGTTCAGGCAGAAAGATCAGAGATTCTGCAATTGATTTTGAGCGAACACACCTCCAGTTGTCTGATCTGTGATGAAAAAGACGAATGCAAACAATTTATGGGCACTATCCGCAAGGCGGGAGTGATCACCGGATGCCGGTATTGTCCTAATGATGGACAGTGTGAACTTCAGGATGTGGTTGAAAAGATGGGAGTAAAGGAGATTAACTATTCAATATATTATCGTAACCTCAGGGTGGAAAAAGATGACCCTTTCTACGACCGGGATTATAACCTGTGCATCCTTTGCGGAAGATGTATCCGTATGTGTCAGGAGATTCGTAATGCTAACACTTTGACTTTTAAACAGAGGGGACGGCATACGGTTATTGGACCGGCTTATGACCGCACGCACCTTGAGGCCGGGTGTGAATTCTGTGGAGCATGTGTCTCGGTTTGCCCAACCGGGGCTCTGTCTGAAAAAGTCAGAAAATGGGAGGGGAAAGCGGAAAGGGAGGAAATCACTACCTGTCCTCTGTGCGGGATAGGATGCCAGATGCGTCTTTTAATAAAGAAAGACGAGATCATTGGTACTCTCCCGGCTGAGGATCCTTTGGGGAACAATGGACAGCTTTGCGTTAAAGGAAGGTTCTGCGTCCCCGAACTGGTAAACGGCCACCGACGGTTGAGAAAGCCATATAAGACACAGAATGGCACCAAGGTGGAGATCTTCTGGGAAGAAGCTTTTGAGGTGGCTGCGGAAAGACTTTCAGCCTGTTTACCTCAGGAGTTCAGCTTGTTCATTTCAGCTAATTGTTCCAATGAAGACCTATATATCGCCCAGAAATTTACCCGAGTGGTTATGGGCTCAAATAATATCGACACACCTGCCAGGGTATTCTATGGTGCTGGTTTCAACGCTTACCTTAACCTCATGCGGATGTCTGTTCCTCTTTCCGACCTGCACAAAGCCTCGGTTATCATTTGTATCGGGCTGGATACAAGGTTCGGGAGATCAGTAGCCGGGGTTGGACTCAGAAAGGCGATAAACCGGGGAGCAAAGATTATCACTATCCATCCCCGACTGCACAACCTGGCCTTGATCGCGGAGAAATGGCTTCAACCAGTTCCCGGCACAGAGATAGAGCTACTCAGTTCGCTGGTGAGTTTGACCGAGAAGAAAAGCGGGAGTGCTCCCTTCAAGGCAAAAGGAAAGAAAAAAGACCTGGATGAACTCTCCAGTATTTCTAAGCTGCTTAAAGAGGCTTTTGCTCCTGTTATCCTGGTGGGTTCAGAGTTTCTGCAATCTGACAACAGTTCGCTGATATTTGAGATGGTGGAGAGATTAGCCCAGAATATTGGCGCCGGGATCCTTCCCTTACCAGCACAGAATAACCTGTTTGGATCCATTCTAATGGGGAGTTACCCTGAACTTCTACCTGGCGGGTTTTCCAGTAGCAAAAAAGAAAAGATTTATGAGCTAAAGGAGAGATGGGGTACAGAGTTTCCCTGTTTCTCTTCCGGATGGGATAAAGAGGGGTTTTCATCTGAGAAGAGGAAGGTTATTTATCTCATAGGAGAAGCTCCCCTGAGCTTTGACCCTTCTCCCGATTTCTTGATTTTTCAGAACGTCTATCCTCCTGATCCCTCTTTTAAAGCTGACCTTGTTCTTCCAGCCACCGCTTTTACCGAAATGGATGGAACGTTTATCAACGGCGAGGGACGGGTTCAGCAGGTGAGAAAAGGGGTCGATCCTCCGGGTGAAGCCTTACCCGATTGGGAAATACTCTGCCGCCTTGCCCGGAAGATGGGGAAAGGAGGTTTTGATTTCTCTAAAGTCAAAGAGATTCAGGAGGAGATATCCTCTTGGATAAAGGGATTTAGAGATTTCGAAAATCCCACTCGCCAATCAGTTCCTCTGATATGCGAAGGAGAACTAACTCTCTCTAATTATAAATCCAAAGGGAAAAAGAAAAAAGACCAAAGGTTCCCTCTTCTCCTCAACATCTCAGTGGTTGAGCATACTTATCGAGGCTTTTCTCTAACCAGCCGGGTGGAGGGGTTGAGAAAGTTGCTCGGCGAGGAAACCTTGCACCTGAATCCTGAAGATGCCAGAAAAGCCGGGATATCACAGGGAGATGAAGTACTGGTGACCTCAGCCCACTTCGAGAGAGTCTGGCCTGTAAGGCTCTCCAGCCAACAACCGCCGGGGACCATGCATATCACTCTACATCAGATCGAAGCGATTGGACCTAATCCTCATCCCGTGAGGATAAGGAAAAAAGATGTTTAAACTTTTAGAAAACCGGATGATCGTGCCGAATATCCACCTCCTGACCCTGGAGGCGAAGGCGGTTGCCTCTCAGGTGAGACCAGGCCAGTTCGTTATTTTGCGAGCTGAAGAGGATGGAGAAAGAATACCCTTATCAGTCTCTGATTGGGATAGAGATGAAGGGACCATAACAGTTATTCTACTGAACGTTGGCACCACCACTGGTAAACTGGCCTCACTTGCAGCTGAAACAGAGATTCCAACGGTCGTGGGACCGCTGGGCAATCCTACCGAAATAGAAAAATTCGGAACAGTTCTCTGTCTGGGAGGATGTTATGGGATCGGAAGCATTTTCCCTATAGCCAGGGCACTTAAAGAGAAAGACAACAAGGTGATCACAGTAATCGAGGCCAGAAGCTCATATCTTTTTTACTGGGAGGAGAGGTTTAGAGAAGTTTCCGATAAGATCATCCAGATCACCCGGGATGGAACCAGGGGGTATCGGGGACACGTGGGCAGGCTTTCCGAGATCATCCAATCAGCTGGAGAGCAGATCGACCGCATCATCATTAACGGCTGTACTTTTCTTATGAAAAGAGGATCCGAGGTGAGCCGACCATTTGGTATTAAAACCATAGTCAGCTTAAACCCCATAATGATCGACGGCACTGGAATGTGCGGCGTGTGCCGCCTGACCGTTGGCTCTGCCACTAAATTTGCGTGTGTGGATGGTCCTGATTTTGATGGACACCAGGTGGATTGGGCTGAGCTTTTGCAGCGTCGTAAGACCTACCTGCAGGAGGAGGTCATCCCTCTCAGGACCAGCAGGTGTGAAGAGCATTTCAGAAAATCTAAAGAATAGAGGTTATGTCCGAGCCCCAGAAAAAGAAGTTAGATTTAAATCGAAAGGAAATGCCCAAGCAACCTCCTGAGGTGAGAAGGCATAATTTCAGCGAGGT
>Ga0315274_10005732_pt1 | contig 18149 bp, 21 predicted proteins | sample YL17G02_20_MG_FD_203700 | JGI IMG/M metagenome (GOLD analysis project Ga0315274, IMG submission 203700) | Sediment microbial communities from Yellowstone Lake, YNP, Wyoming, USA - YL17G02_20 | ecosystem: Environmental > Aquatic > Freshwater > Lake > Sediment | place: USA: Wyoming | collected...
TCTGATAAAAAGCGTCTGTAAAGCCCTTAACATCAACCAGCCACGCATCCAGATAAGGCCCGATGGTATCCAGCGCCTCAGGGGTCATGTAGCCATTGGTCACATATACGGTATAAAGGTTATTTTGTTTTGCCAGCTTGGCTGAGTCAAGGGTATATTCAAACCACATCGTTGGCTCATTATAAGTCCAGGCAATGCCCCCACAGTGATAACGCTTGGTCAAATCTATCGCCTCTTGAGGCTGAATTTCTCTGGAACCTCCCCTTGTTTCCACTATTTCAACGCAGGAGATTTCCCAGTTCTGGCAGTCCTGGCAATGAAAGTTGCAGCCCCAACTGCCGATGGAGAAGGCAAGGCTACCCGGATAGAAATGGAAGAGAGGTTTCTTTTCAATAGGGTCGACTGCCACGGAGGATGCCTTAGCATAGTTCATATTGTAGAGGATGCCATCTTTATTCTGGTACATCCGGCATACGCCAAGCTTGCCCGGGCTTATGGCGCAGCGCCACTGGCAGATGTTGCATCTTACCCTGGAATTTGGCAACTTTTCGGAGAGCAGCGCCTCGTGCATCTTAACCCCTTAACATAAATTATACCACTCGGTTATTGTCAATTATACCCCTCTTTGTTACCGAGGTGGATAAAGAATCGCTTGACTGACTGACTGGTAGCAGATAGACTGATAGGGTTGCGATAATGAAGGTTACTGGTCTTACTGGTGGTATGGGTAGTGGCAAGAGCACTGTGGCGCGGTTATTGGCAGAACTGGGCGCAACGATTATTGATGCGGATAAGGTGGGACATGAGGTATTCAAACCCGGCACCGAGGCATGGCAGGAAGTGGTGGCTGCCTTTGGCAAGCAAATTCTTACCACCAAAGGGGAAATTGACCGGAAAAAGCTCGGCGAGATTGTATTCGGGAATCCAGAGCTTTTATCGCAACTTAACAAGATAATGCACCCTAAAATGAATGAGGTGGTAAAAACTAAATTTAAGGAATATCGGAGACAGGGAGTGGAGGTGGTAGTGCTAGAAGCGCCGCTGTTGATTGAAGCTGGCTGGGCTTCATTAGTTGATGAAGTTTGGGTTACGGTAGCTCCTCAGTCTGCGGTTTTGAAACGTCTTACCGAGAAGGGGCTGTCCGGAAAAGAGGCTTTAGCGCGCATACACTCTCAACTGTCTTCAGAGGAACGAATCAAGCATGCTGATGTGGTAATCTATAACGACGGCGACCTTGATAAGTTGAAAACAAGGGTACGGGAACTATGGCAGCGGCTTCGTGCAGAGGGAACAGGAAAGGCTCAAACTTGACGCATTGCAAAGGCAACTGTTAGAATAGTATCGTTTAGGAGGCTGAAAATTTACGCTATTATTGAGACTGGTGGAAAGCAATACAGAGTAACCCCTGGTCAAACCATAGAGGTGGAGAAGCTGGGTGTGTCCGAGGGCAAGAAAGTTGACCTAGATAAAGTACTGTTTATTGCCGCTGATGATAAGGTAACAGTAGGCACGCCCACAATTGAGGGAGCAAAGGTAGTCGCTACCTCGCAGGGAGATGTCAAAGGCGAGAAGACTGTTATCTACAGGTATAAAGCAAAGGCTCGATACCACAGAAAGGCCGGGCATCGCCAGCCTTATACTCGATTGGTTATAGACAAGATAGTTGGCCCGGGAATTGAAAAGGCCGAGCCGACTAAAAAGGTTCGTCGGCGGAAGAAAGAGGTGAGTGAAAGTGGCGCATAAAAAGGGGGCCGGCAGTAGTCGTTACGGTCGGGACAGTCAGGCCAAGCGGCTCGGAGTGAAGAGATACGCCGGGCAAAAGGTTAATGCAGGGACTATACTGGTTCGCCAGAGGGGCACCCGCATTCATCCGGGGGACAATGTAGGTGTGGGTAAGGATTACACGCTGTTTGCCCTTATTAACGGTGTTGTCAAATTCGAGCCAACCAGTAACAACAGGAGGAAAGTCAGCGTTCGCGCTGAGGAAGCAGCATGAAAGAGAAGATTCATCCCAAATATTATCCTGATGCCCAGGTAATTTGCTCTTGTGGGAATACTTTTACTACCGGCTCTACCAAGAAGGTATTGAAGGTTGAGGTGTGCAGTAAGTGCCACCCGTTTTTTACCGGAGAGCGTAAGCTGGTGGATGCTGCAGGACAGGTAGAGCGTTTCAAGCAGCGCTATAAGATAAAGGACTAACCGTAAGTATGACCAGGGGAGGGAGCGGGTTATAATTTCCGCTCCCTTTTGTTTATTAACATGAGTAAAAAATTTTATTATGGCGGCCAGGCGATAATTGAAGGGGTGATGATGCGCGGGCGTAAGACTGTGGTAACTGCAGTTCGTCGCCCGGGTGGTGAGGTGGCTATAGATACCCAGCCGTTACCTACCATTTACACTGGCCGGATGAGGGAAGTCCCTTTTATAAGAGGCGTTATTGTTCTGATTGAGACCCTGGCTCTGGGCATCAAGACTCTGCTCTATTCAGCAAACGTTTCTCTTGAGGAGGAAAAGGGGGAAATTTCAGGAGGAAAAGTTTGGGTTCTGGTAGCTGTTTCCCTGCTCTTTGCCGTTGCCGTGTTTTTTATGGCACCTCTTTTCCTCGCCAAGTTATTTGACCCTTACATTTCCTCTTCACTTCTGTTTAATCTGATAGATGGTCTTATCAGGCTGGCAATTTTTATCATTTATCTGAAGCTGATAACGCTGCTGCCAGACATTAAGCGGGTGTTTGCCTATCACGGGGCTGAGCATAAGGCAGTAAATGCTTATGAAGCCGGGGTTCCGCTGGAAGTGGAAGCAGTCAGGAGATACGATACCGCCCATGTACGTTGTGGTACCAGCTTTCTATTTGCCGTGTTGATAATAGCTATCATAGTTTTTGCACTTATCGGCAGGCCATCTTTATGGGTTATGGTGGTGTCGAGGATTCTCCTTATACCGGTCATTGCTGCCATTGGCTACGAAGTTACACGTTTTGGTGCCGGACATTCCCAGAATATCTTTGTAAGAGCGCTTCAGGCTCCCGGCTTATGGTTGCAATCGCTGACGACAAGGGAACCGGATGATAGTCAGCTTGAGGTTGCCGTATCGGCATTGAAGAAGGCGGTTGAGGCTGACCAGATTGGGGGGTGACATCATAATAGTCTTTTTTACAGAAACGAATCGAGCGTGGTTAGCTTCAAATATTCGTTTTTATAGTTATGTAAAGTAGTTATGTTAAGTACATATTGAGTTTGTTGAGTTCATTGAGTTTATTTTTCTTAACCGGGATTGAATTGAAATTGATATAGGAACCCTATCCCTCGAAGAGTCTTCGACCTGTATCCCCTTCCCCTTGGGAAAAATTGATAAGGGGAAGGGGAAGATTTTTTCTTTAAGAAGGGGCCGAGCCCCTTCTTAAACATCCCTATTTTAATTCAGGGGGCTAACGCCCCTCTTAAACACCCCGATATTTTACAAAGAGTCGAAGGTGGTTTGGCCTTTCTTAGACTCTCCGCTAAAATCATTGCCAGACGCTTTCTAGTCTTCTTTTGCCAGCTGTTGAAAGAAGCAGGTTTTGTTGCCGGTGTGACAAACGGGACCCGCAGGCTTTGCTTTAATGAGAAGGGTATCGCTATCGCAGTCTTTCCAAATCGAGCGTACGGTGAGGCGGTTGCCTGAGGTTTCTCCTTTGTGCCAGAGTTCTTTCCGGCTGCGGCTGTAAAACCAGACTTCACCGCTTGATAGTGTGCGGCGCAGTGATTCCTCATTCATATAGCCGAGCATTAGAACTTCACCGGTATCGGCATCCTGGACTATAGCGGGGATAAGCCCTTTTTCGTTGAATTTGAGATTGTTTATTCTACCTCACCCCCTGAGCCCCTCTTCTTCAAAGGAGAGGGGGCAAATTATTTTAGAGAGGGGCAAACGCCATTCGCAAACGCCCCCATCAGGGTTTATTCGCACTTTTTTACTGGCTAACTGCTTCTAAGGCTTGCTTCAGGTTGATGTTTCCGGTATAAAGTGCCTTGCCGACTATGGCGCCTTCCACTCCGAGCTGTTTGAGCATCTTGAGATGGAGTAAGGAGGAAATGCCGCCAGCGGCGATGATCGGCACGGTGAGAGCATCCAGCAGCTCGGCAATGGCAGTGAAATTGGGTTCGGTGAGGGTGCCATCTCGGGCGATATCAGTGTAGATGAAGCGTTTCACGCCGAGCTTTGTCATCGATTTGGCGAAATCCAGAGCCGATATTTTCATTTGCTGCCGCCAGCCACGTGTGGCGATAAGTCCTTCTCGGGCGTCAATGCTTACAATAACGGCTTCGCTGAAATTACGACACGTCTCTTCAACCAGTTGAGAGTCTTCTACAGCAGCGGTCCCGAGGACAATGCGGTGTACACCGGCTTTGAGCGCCTGTTTTATGGTCTCCAGTTGACGGATGCCTCCACCCAACTGGATAGGTACCAGGACAGCGCTGGCTATTTGGGTAATAATGTTCCAGTTGCGGACTTCACCTAATGCGGCGCCATCAAGGTCAACAACATGCAGCCTCGTCGCTCCGAGCGATTGCCACCTCAGGGCGACGTCTACAGGGTCGTCAGAGAATACGGTCTCCTGGTTATAATCACCCTGATAGAGTCGGACGCACCTGCCTTCTCTGAGGTCTACAGCTGGAATTACTTCTATGTTACCTTACCCCCCTGTATCCCCTTTTGGGTTTTTGAGTTTGTTGAGTTCATTGAGCTTTTGGAGTTTATATTTCTCAGTTGGATTGGTAAACCTATCCCCTTGTGAAAATCCCTCTCAATCTCCCTTTAAAAAGGGAGAGGTTTTTCTTTCCCCCCTTTCGTAAAGGGGTGATAAAGGGGGATTTTCCTCAAAAGAGGGGCTGACGCCCCTATTGGACACCCCCCATTTTTATTCCGGTGGCTTTTTACAGGTTGATATTGGAGTATTTTCTCCATGGTTTCCAAGGGCTCTGCCCGGGCTGGCACCATTTATTTTCCAGTATATCCAGAGTCCTGTTGATGACTTTTCTGGTATCGCTGGGCATGATAATATCGTCAGTATAGCCTCTTTCGGCGCTGGGATAGGGGTTCTCATAGAGTTCGCTGTATTCTTTTATTCTCTTCGCTCTCACCTCATCCGGGTTCTTTGACTCTCTTATCTCTCTGGCGAAGATGACGCTGGCGGCTGTTTCAGCACCGACAATAGTGACACGAGCCGTGGGCCAAGCAAACATGAAGTCAGCGCCGATGGCTTTATCCAGCATTCCCATGTGTGCACCAGCGTAGGACTTTCTAATCATGATGCCAATCAGGGGTATGGTGGCATCAGTCCAGGCAAAGAGCAGCTTGGCACCATGGCGCAGGATGCCTTTCCAGTCCTGCTCAGAACCTATCATATATCCAGGACAATCATGGAGAGTAACCACCGGGATATTAAACAGGTCGCAGAATCTGACAAACCGGGCTCCTTTATCTGCGGCATCGCAATCTATGACACCCGATGCCCAAGCCGGCTGGTTTGCCCAGATGCCTACCGGGCGTCCGTTAAAGCGAGCGAAACCGGTAATAACGGTCCGAGCATGGTTTTTCATTGACTCAACGAAGTAACCATTATCCACAATCTTATAAATTACCTTATACATATCATAGGGTTGAAGCGGGTTATCGGGAATTAAAGTATTCAGCTCGGGGATTGTCCGCTCAGGGTCATCATCGGTCTTGATGCGGGGTGGCTTTTCCCTATTACTCGAGGGGAAGAAGGATAGAAGTTCCTTGGCAAGGTCTAAAGCAGCTTTATCGTCATCAGCGACGAAGTGAGTACAACCGGATTTAACGGCGTGGGCTTTCCAGCCACAGAGTTCTTCAAGGGTGATTTCCTCGCCAAGCTGAGTTTTGACAAAGGCGGGGCCAGCGATTCCCATGAAGCCGGTTTTTCGGCACTGGATAAGGAAATCCTGCATAACAGGATGATAGGCTTGACCACCCAGGCAAGGACCCAACAGCACCGCTATTTGCGGGATTACTCCCGAAGCCAGATCCTGTGCACGGAATAACCAGGGGTAAGCCTCCAGAGTGTCCATACCTTCTTGAAGCCGGGCGCCTCCGGAGTCATTCATACCGACGAAGGGCCACCCTTGCTCTTTAGCGAAATCAATAGCGCGGACAAATTTTTTACCGTGATATTCACCGAAGGTGCCTGCCATCGTGGTATAGTCCTCAGCGGCAACGACGACATATCTGCCGTTTACTTTGCCAAAGCCGGTTACCACTCCCTCGGCGGGCACTTCTCGGTCAGCCATACCAAAAGCGGTAGTTCTATGTTTAACAAACAGTCCTATTTCGTTAAAAGTACCGGGGTCAAAGAAGTAGTCTACCCTTTCTCGTGCTGTCAATTTGCCTTCTTCATGCTGTTTTTCGACGCCCTTGGGGCCTCCCATCTGCAATATTTTTTCTCTTCTCCGCTTATACTCCTCAAGCAGTTCCTGGGTTGTCGCCATCTCTAATTCATCTCCTTTCAAGTTTAGTAATTTAGTTTCATAACCCCTGTAACGGCTGCATTATATCATTGTTGTTGGAGTGGTAACAACCCAAAATTAAAATCAAAAATTAAAAGGTAAAAAGACAAAATTAGGGCTGAGAAACCCCTATCATCCAGTTTTGAATTAAGAATATGGAGGGAGATTGTTTGAGGCGAGAGGTGGAGGTTGCTTCGTCGTCCCGATTAAAATCGGGGGACTCGCAATGACAGGGGAGTTGAGAGGGATTTGCGCTCACGTTGTCAAGAGACTCATGCTTCGACAAGCTCAGCATGAGCGGATACGTAATTAGGCTTGTTTCGCTTGACATATGCTGAGCAGGGTTGCTAAACTGTCCTCGCTACTTGTCTGGGCTTTTTGTCAAACAATTACGTAAGCTGAAGGGTCAGATGAAGACATTCAATAAAAAGGGTGATAGCGGGGAAACCAGCCTTCTTTTTGGGCGCAGGGTTTCCAAGAGCGACCTGCGTTGCGAGGCTTACGGGACGATAGATGAGGCGATATCCGCGCTGGGCATCGCCCGCAACCTCGTCGCCAAAGACAAAGTGAAGGATGTAATATTCAAAGTTCAGCGGGAGCTATTTGCCATAAATGCGGAACTTGCTACGAAGCTCGAGGATTATGAAAAGCTGACTTTAAGTTTTACACCAGTAACTGATAAAATGGTTAAAGGGCTTGAAGATATAATAGTTGAGCTGGAAGCTGAAACGGAAATGCCCAAGTCATTTATAATACCGGGCTCGAAGAATCTGGGTGCAGCATGGATTGACCTTTGCAGGACGATAATAAGGCGGGCAGAGAGAAGGGTAGTTGACCTCAAGAAGCAAAATGAGATAAAGAGCGAGGCTTTGCTGCAATATTTGAACCGATTAGCTGACCTTCTTTTTACGCTGGCAAGATATGAGGAAAAATAGAAAAGGGGAAGCTTTGGAGAAATCGGTATCTTCACGGGTGGGTTGTGTCCAGGTCTTCACCGGCGAGGGTAAGGGGAAGACCACGGCTGCTCTGGGTACAGTGCTCAGGGCACTGGGGCATGGATTAAGGGTATATATTGCTGTATTTATGAAGGGCGACTATCCTTACGGCGAATGGGAAACCTTGTCTAAATTGCCCGATGTTACGGTGGCGACCTTCGGGTTCAGGGAGTTTACCGACCCAGCCAATATCAAGCCGGAGGAAATAGAGGAGGCAAAGAGGGCTCTGGCGGCTGCACGTGAGGCAATACTCAGCGGCGACTATGACCTAGTGGTGCTGGATGAGATAAATGTGGCTACAGCCTGGAAACTAATTGAGCTGGATGAGGTGATAAGACTGATTGGCGATAAGCCGCAACATGTTGAGCTTATCCTTACCGGCCGTTATGCCGATAGAGAATTGATAAAGCGGGCGGATCTGGTTACCGAGTGCTTGAAGATAAAACATCCCTACGACGAAGGAATAACGTCCCGAGAGGGAATTGAGTATTAACCCGAATAAAATATAAGGAGGGAGCTTTGCGTCTTACATTGAGCGTAATCAAGGCAGATATCGGGGGGTATGTGGGGCATTCTGCGTCTCATCCTGAAGTTCTAGCCAAGGCTGATGAATGCCTGGCTAAAGCGAAAAAAGATGGGCTACTAATTGATTATCATGTAACCAAATGTGGGGACGACCTGCAACTGATTATGACCCATGAGCAGGGCGAGGACAGCGAAAAAATCCATAAAATGGCATGGAATACGTTTGTCGAAGGCACCAAAGTAGCTAAAAAGCTGAAGCTCTATGCAGCGGGACAGGACTTATTATCCGATGCCTTTTCGGGCACGGTGAAGGGAATGGGGCCCGGGGTGGCTGAGATGGAAATCGAAGAGAGAACGTCTGAGCCTGTTATCGTCTTTATGGCGGATAAAACTTCGGCGGGTGCCTGGAACATGCCGCTATACAAGATGTTTGCGGACCCGTTCAATACCATTGGGCTGGTTATTGCCACTAATATGCATTCCGGTTTCTCCTTTGAGGTGCATGATGTTAAGGAACATAAGAAGATAACTCTGAATTGCCCTGAGGAAATTTATGACCTGCTGATTTTCATCGGCGCCCCATCGCGCTATGTGGTTAAGGCAGTTTATAGTCGTGAGACCAAAGAAATAGCAGCGGTATCGTCAACTCAGAAGTTATCCTTGATTGCTGGCCGGTATGTGGGCAAGGATGACCCGGTATGTATTGTCCGTGCGCAATCGCAATTCCCAGCAGTAGGTGAGGTGCTGGAGCCCTTCACCCTGCCACACTTGATAGAGGGGTGGATGCGGGGCTCACATCATGGACCTTTAATGCCGGTGGCTATTGAGGATGCAACGCCTACCCGCTTCGATGGGCCACCGAGGGTGGTAGCCGCTGGTTTTCAGCTTGCCGAAGGCAAGCTGGTAGGACCGCGGGATATGTTTGCTGACAAGTCTTTTGACCTAACCCGACAGAAGGCGAATGAAATTGCTGACTACATGCGCCGTCATGGGCCTTTTGAGCCGCACCGCTTGCCTCTGGAGGAGATGGAGTATACTACTATGCCGCAGGTGGCGAAAAAACTGGCGGGAAGATTTACCGACCTGACCGAATAATGGCAGGACAGGACGCAATGAGACTCACCAATATCTAAAAAATATCTAAGCGGAGGGAAGAAAAATGGGAATCTATATTATGCTCACCACTTTAACCGATGAGGGGCGAAAAACAGTTAAAAACAACCCGCAGCGAGTTAAAGAGGTCAACAAAGAAGTCGAAACCATGGGTGTCAAGATACTTGCCCAGTATGCTCTCCTGGGGCCGTATGATTTTATAAATATTCTTCAGGCTCCGGATGCAAGGACTATCTCTAAAGTAGCAATAGAATTGGGCTCAAGGGGCACGCTTCAGACCATGACCATGGCTGCAATGACCCTTGACGAGTTTATCGGTAAGGCTTGAAGTATTTGATTATCTGGAGTCCCATTGCGTCCTAAACTACTTCTTGCGACGAACAATCAAGCCAAGGTGCGGGAATACAGGAGTCTGCTCCAAGGTATTCCGTATGATTTAGTCACGCCAGCGGAACTGGGTCTCGCCGATAAGGTCGAGGAGTCAGGTGAAAGCCTGGAAGAAAACGCACGCTTAAAGGCAACATACTTCGCCAAGAGGGGGCATCTGCTGAGTCTGGCAGATGATTCCGGGCTGGAGGTTGATGCACTGGGTGGTGAACCGGGACCACGGTCAGCGCGGTATGCCGGTGAGGGAGCTACAGATAAGGAGAGGATTGATTATCTGCTTTCACGGCTGAAGGGCGTACCGCAGGAGAAAAGGACGGCTCGTTTTCGGTGTATTATTGCACTGGCAACGCCTGAAGGCAAGGTAAAGCTCTTCTCCGGTGAACGGCGGGGATTTATAACCTTCAAGCCCAAGGGTGAGCAAGGCTTTGGCTATGACCCGATATTTTATCTTCCTGAGCTGGACAAAACAATGGCAGAGCTGCCTCCGGAGGTGAAAAACCGGATTAGTCACCGGGGAGAGGCAGCGAGAAAAGTATCCAAGGCATTAGTGAAATTAAGTGGCAAGTAAGAGCATATAAATGATATAATTTTCCTGGTTGAACGGGGAAGGTTTTATTTATGACGGGTCTTTCCGATTCATTTAAGCGTCCTATCAATTATCTTCGTATCTCGGTAACCGACCGCTGTAATCTGCGCTGTATCTACTGCATGTCATCCGACGGTGTTTATCTCATGCCACACGAGGCTCTCCTTGCCTATGAAGAGATTCATCTCATTGTGAAGGCGGCGGCTGAACTGGGCATAAGCAAGATAAGGATTACAGGTGGCGAACCTCTGGTTAGATTGGGGTTGCCTGAATTGATACGGATGCTGGCGCAGATAAAGGGCATAGATGATATTTCATTGACCACAAATGGCGTTCTGCTCAGCCGTTATGCTGCCGAGCTAAAGTCGGCGGGCTTAAGGCGGGTTAATGTCAGCCTGGATACACTCAAACCGGAGAAGTTTGAGTTCATTACGCGCGGGAGCAGGCTCGATGATGTGCTAAAGGGCATCGAGGCAGCCAAGTCAGTCGGACTTTCTCCGGTAAAGCTCAACATGGTGGTTATGGCCGGCATCAATGACGACGAGCTTACCGATTTTGCCGCTAAGACCATTGATGAAGAGTGGCATGTGCGGTTTATCGAGTGTATGCCGGTTGCCAGCGTAAGCACTGGTACGCCAAAATCTATACCAGCCACTGAGATGAGAGAGCGCATAGAAAAGTTGGGAGAATTGGAGCCATGCCTGCCGGAAGTAGGCAACGGGCCAGCCAAATATTTTCGCTTTGCTAAAGCCAAAGGCACAGTCGGTTTTATCACGCCGATAAGCGAACATTTCTGCTTCAAGTGTAACCGGCTAAGGCTCACCTCGGATGGAAAACTTCGCCCCTGTCTGATGTCTGAGGATGAGATAGACCTGAGGGAGCCATTACGCAGCGGTGTTTCTCTGGAGGGATTGAAGCAACTGATTGAAAAGGCAGTTGCCAAAAAGCCATTGCGTCACCGCATCGCCGAGGGCTACATACCTAAAGACCGCCCATTTTCTCAGGTTGGGGGATAAGCCTTGATTGAGATATATACTGACGGCGCTTACAATCCAGTCTCAGGTTGGGGTGGCTGGGCGGCAGTTGCAATCGAAGAAGGGCGTAAGCGTGTTTTTTCAGGCACGGTAGACAGTACCACAGGTAACCGCATGGAGATTACCGCTGCCCTGGAAGGCATTTTACACACGCCACAGGATTCAGAGGTTGTAGTATATACCGACAGCCAGTATCTCTTCGGCTGTATGGCTAAAGGGTGGCAGAGGCGTGCCAACCGTGATTTGTGGGAGCAATTAGACAAGGCGGTGAAGCAACGTAAGGTGCGGTGGGAGTGGATTGACCAGAACATTGCAAATCCCTTTCATAACGAAGCTCATACCACAGCGAATAATCTGACAAGTCAAAGTAAAGCAATGAGACCTGCTCCATCTAAAACAGAACAGATAGAAGCCCCACCTGCGGAAAAGCTGAGCCACATAGATGAGAGAGGGCGCCCCCGCATGGTGGATATTTCAGCAAAAGCAGAAACCCAGCGTGAGGCACTAGCCAAAGGCAGGGTCAGGATGCAACCTTCTACCTTCGAGCTGATAAAGAGGGGTGGAGTGGCGAAAGGGGACGTTCTGACAGTGGCACAACTCGCCGGTATCATGGCTGCCAAGCAAACGGCTAATTTAATTCCTCTGTGCCATCCGCTACTCCTTGGAAATGTTAAAGTCGAGCTCGCCCTGGATGAGGCGAATAGTGCGATAGATATTACTGCCACGGTGAAAAGCACAGGTAAGACCGGCGTGGAGATGGAGGCACTCACGGCTACGGCAGTCGCCGCTTTAACCATCTATGATATGTGTAAGGCAGTAGACCGCGGTATGCAGATTGAGAGTATCCGGCTGGCACGAAAGAGCGGCGGCAAGAGCGGGACGATCGAACTGGAGAGTGTTTAAAAATCTATCCTCAATTTTCTCCCCTGCCTTCGCCGGAGCGGCTACGCGCAGGCAGGCAGACCATGAGCGGGTTACACCGCGAGATTCTGAGTCCTTCAAAAGAAGGACTCAGAATGACAGAGGGGGCAAGAGGCTTTGTTTCCTTATTCACCGCCGCTAGGGTTCGACAGGCTCACCATGAGCGGCTTCGTAATTAGGCTCATGCTTCGACAAGCTCAGGGTGAGCGGCGGATAAAAGATTTTTTTTACGTTGCTAAACGACCCAATTGAAAAGGGGTATTGAGCAGAACCGATAATTGTTGTATACTACAGCACTACCAGTTTTTTTCGGGGGTGAAATATGAAACTATCGTGTCTTCAAGAAAACCTGAACCGGGGGCTCAGCATAGTGGGAAGAGCAGTAGCGGCGAGAACTACCTTGCCCATAACCAACAATGTTCTCCTAGCTACCGACCAGTCCCGACTCAAGCTCGTCGCCACCAATCTGGAAATGGCGATTAGCTGCTGGATTGGCGCTAAGGTGGAGGAAGAGGGAGCGATTACCGTTCCAGCCAGGCTTATTACCGAGTTCGTCAATTCTTTGCCTAACGAAAAGATTGATGTTAACCTTCTGCCTAAAACCAAGACGCTAGAGCTCCGCTGCGCCCGATTCGAGGCGAGAATCAGCGGTGTTGACGCCAAGGACTTCCCACCTATACCCAAGCTTGAGGAAGGTATTAATACCAAAGTCGAAGTGGAAAACCTCCGAGAAGGAATCAGCCGGGTAGTATTTGCTGCCGCCACCGAGGAGTCCAGACCAGTGCTTACCGGAGTTGATGCGAGGCTAAGCGACGACTCACTGACGCTGGCTGCGGCGGATGGCTTCAGACTGGCGGTATACAAGCTGCCTGTAGCGGCAAAAGTAAAGGGGGAAACCGAGGTAATTATTCCCTCCCGGACTCTGGCTGAGCTTAACCGGCTTATAGGTGACCAAGAGGAGGCGGTGGAGATAACGATAAACCCCAATAAGAGCCAGGCTCTATTCCGCCTGAAGAATATCGAACTGGTATCCCAGCTGGTCCAGGGTGCCTTCCCCAAATATGACCAGCTTATCCCCCAGAAATATAATACCCGCGCCGTCGTTGACGTCGGCGAGTTTCTAAGGGCAACCAAGACAGCCTCTATCTTTGCCCGTGATGGCAGTGGTATTGTCCGCATTATAGTAGCCCCGAGCGGCGGGGCAACACCGGGCAAAGTAACGGTTTCCGCCCGCTCCGAAGAGCTCGGTGATGATGTTGGGGAGATTGATGCCATTGTTGACGGGGAAGAGGCAAAAATTGCCTTTAACGGCAAATATCTGACCGATGTGCTCGGCGTGCTCCACGAAGCGCAGGTGGCGCTGGAGACCACTACCCCCTCAAGCCCGGGAGTTGTCCGCCCGGTAGGCACGGACAACTATACCCATGTCATCATGCCGATGTTTGTGCAGTGGTAGGTAAAGGTAATTCTAGGGGAATCACGCCTCGAATCTCTATATTATCGGCACTGCCATCGGTGCTGGCATAGACTCTTATGTCTAAGGCGTCCAAGGCGAGCTTCTTTATCTCCGGCGTGCTGTTCTGGAGATTCCCCATGACTTGGTCATAGAGGTGGCACAATTTGACCTTGGCGTCTGCCAGGCTGGTTATGTTTTCTCTGGTTTTCAGCAGGTCATTTAATTTTGCTTCAGTGTCATTCACACCCCAATATTGTCTCAGTAATTCAATGAACTGTGACGTCGTTGGCATTCCTAATCCAGCAGAGGCACCGGCACCAACAAACACGATTAACTTGTGTCCAGATAATTTCTCATTTTTCATTTTATCCCCTTCCACTTGGGCTTATTCCAGTAGGATGTAATTATAAATATAACCTTCTGGACTGGAATGTCAATAATAAAATTCCAAATTACCAAGGGTAAAATCACATAATTATGATGTTTGTGAGGGGTGAACAGGTTACTTTGGTTTGTGTTGTGAAATCTCTTTGGCGAGGGACTGGAGGTGGCGGAAGCTTGCGGCGGAGTCGGGCTGGAGGAAAATGGCGCTGCCCACGCAGATGACATCAGCCCCGGCTCGGGCAATCTGGGCAATGTTACTCCCTTTTATGCCTCCGTCAATCCCTATCTCTATGCCGGGGCAAGCTCTGCGGAATTCTTCAATTTTATCCAGAACTTCAGGGATGAACTTGCTACCGTAGAAGCCGGGGACTACTGAGAGGAAGAGCACGCTATCAATCTCGCTGGTCAGGGGAAGAATAGAGGAGACAGGTGTTTCCGGATTGACGGCTAACCCCACTCCGAGACCGAGATTCCGGGCAAAGGAGATAACATCTTTTGGTGAAGGGGTGGCTTCGTAGTGAAAGACTACTTTTTTGGCTCCTGCCTGTTTAAAGCCTGCAAACTGTTCTTCGGGGTGCAGAACCATGAGATGCGCTTCCCAGCTTAGTTTAGTCTTTATAGCAGCGAGATGCTTCCAAGTGATGCTACGGGAGGGCACAAATTGCCCATCCATGATATCAACCTGCACGTAATCGGTGAAGGTCTGCGCCTGACGGAGCATGGTCTCCAGAGCTTTGGGGTCTTCGGTAAGGAGGGCAGGAACTATGCGGCTGAATTTCGTCATATTTGCTGGTAGCAATTTTAGGGGCAGGATGGATAGGATGTCAAGGTGGCTTTGTTGACTTGGTTTGGGATAATGTCTAGAATTGAACAGATTATCGAGGAGGAGAAAAAACCATCCTGAAAGAATGCAACGCAAAGGTTAACAAAGCGAGATGCAACTGCAGCTATGAACCGTGCAGTAGAAAGGGCACCTGCTGCGAATGCATAAAGTTTCACTGGGAGAATGGGCAACTTCCGGCTTGCTTTTTCCCAAATGATATCGAGAAGACCTACGACCGCTCCATAGGGAAGTTCATCGAGACTTATGAGAGCAGAGGACGGTGGTGGTAAGATAAGCTGTGGCAAAGAGAAGGATTGATAGCCTGATTGTTGAGCGAGGGCTGGCGGAGAGTCGGGCAAAGGCTCAGGCATTAATCATGGCGGGGAGGGTGGCAGTGAAAGGCAAGGCAGCAATTAAGCCGGGAATACTGGTAAACGAGACGGCGGCGATTACTATACTGGAGCCGCCGCCTTTTGTTAGCCGGGGCGGGATTAAGCTCGATTATGCCCTCGACCAGTTCAAACTTGATGTCTCAGACATAGTGGCGGCTGATATCGGGGCATCAACAGGGGGCTTTACCGACTGCCTGCTCAAGCGAGGGGCAAAGCGGGTGTATGCTATTGATGTCGGCTACGGTCAGCTAGACTATCGCCTCAGACAGGACTCACGGGTGGTGGTCATGGAAGGAATTAACGTTCGCTATCCTGTATCCTTGCCAGAGAAGGTGGACATGGCTACCGTAGATTTATCCTTTATTTCCGTGGAGAAGGTGATACCATCTGTAGCTCAATTGCTGAAGGATAACGGTTATTTGCTGGTGCTCATCAAGCCCCAGTTCGAAGCGAAAAGGGAAGAGGTGGGGAAGAAGGGAGTGATTAGGCAGCCAACCATACATGCACGGGTTCTGGGGCGATTCATTGCCTGGGTGACAGAGCACGGCTTCAGGCTGAAGGGGCTGGTGGCTTCACCTATCCTAGGGGCTTCTGGCAATAAGGAATTTTTTGTCCTGCTAGAGTCGCATAATGGTAACGAGAGAAGTCGTTCTTGAAGCAGACAATTTAAAGATTGCGGGGCAGCTTTACCTGCCCGGCGGTCAGACTTCATATCCCACCGTTTGTGTTTGCCATGGCATACCGGCACGTCCGGCCGACCCAAATGATAGAGGCTATCCCTTGCTGGCGAAGAGGATTTGCCGAGAAGGCTTTGTGGTATTGATTTTCAACTTCAGGGGCGCAGGGGCAAGTGAAGGGAATCTAGACATTTTCGGCTGGACAAAAGACCTGAGGGTGGCAATTGATTATTTATACACGCTACCTGAGATAGATAAAGCTCATCTGGCAGTGCTTGGTTTTAGCGGAGGAGCAGCCGTGTCAATATGTGTAGCAGCACGGGACAAGAGAATTTCATGTGTTGTCGCTTGCGCCTGCCCGGCAGAGTTTGGCAAGGTCGCCGAGCCGCAGTCGCTCATTGCACACTTTCGCAATATAGGCGTAATCAGGGATAGCGACTTTCCTCAGTCTATCGAAGAGTGGCTCAATGGCTTTAAGTGGGTTAAGCCAATCAAATATGCAGGCGATATTGCTCCCAGACCGATATTGCTGGTGCATGGCAGCGAGGACGATGTGGTGGACGTAAGCCATGCTTACAGGTTATATGACAAAGCTAGGGAGCCGAAGCAGCTGGCGATAATTGAAGGAGCAGGACACAGGCTAAGGCTAAATGAGCAGGCAATGGATACCGTTATCGGCTGGCTGAAGTCCACGTGCACTGACACCACCTCTTAGACACCCCAAACTGCCTTTAGTAAACACTCTCTAGCTACCCTGAATTGACTCATTGCAGGAAAATCATCTATAATGAGAATGCAGAGTTGATAGGGCAGGCAGACTTGCACGAAAGTTGCGGTGTTTTCGGTATTTACGCCCCTGGCGAAGATGTAGCTCGTATTACCTTTTTTGGTTTATTTGCTCTCCAGCATCGTGGTCAGGAAAGCGCCGGTATTGCTACCAGCGATGGTCGCCGCCTTCGATTATATGCCCGAATGGGTCTGGTCTCCCAGGTTTTTGACGAGGATGCACTAAGCCAGCTTACCGGGGACATTGCCATCGGGCACAACCGCTATTCCACTACCGGTTCCAGCCGAGCAGCTAATGCCCAGCCTTTTATTGCCGGCAAGGACTCAAGTACAATAGCCATCGCCCATAACGGGAATATCGTCAATGCTGAGCATCTGCGGCAAGAGCTCCTTGACCAGGGCTATATCTTTAATACCTCTTCAGATACCGAAGTCATTGCCAATCTTATCGTCTCTGCCCACGAGGAAGATTGGGTCGAAAAGATAAGATATGTCATGCGACGGCTTCAAGGGGCATATTCTTTGACTCTAATGACCCAGAACAAACTCTTCGGAGTCCGCGACCCCTTGGGTGTACGGCCGCTATGTCTTGGCGCTATTAATGGCGGCTGGGTTCTGGCTTCAGAAACCTGTGCCCTCGACCACATCGGTGCCCATTTTATTCGAGAGATTGAGCCGGGTGAAATTGTTTCTATTTCCGAGAATGGCATTGATAGCAACCGTGAACCCAGCAACAAAAGAGCGCTTTGTATTTTCGAGTATATCTATTTTGCCCGTCCGGATAGCGTGATTAATGGACGGCTGCTTTATCCGGCCCGGCTGGCGATGGGCGAGGGATTGTCCGATGAACATCCTGTTGCTGCCGATATGGTCATGGGCGTGCCTGATTCGGCAACAGTTGCCGGCATCGGCTACTCCCGTAAGTCGGGAATATCCCTGGGCGAAGGGTTGCTTAAGAACCGCTACGTGGGGCGCACCTTTATCCAGCCTGACCAGCGAATAAGAGACCTCGGCGTTAAACTGAAGTTCAATCCCCTGCCCCAGATGCTGGATGGCAAGCGGATAGTGGTAGTTGACGACAGTATTGTCCGTGGCACTACAACGCCTCAAGTAGTAAAACTGTTGAAACGGGCAGGCACCAAAGAAGTGCACATGCGTATCTGTGCACCCCCCATCCGCTACCCCTGCTTCTTCGGTGTGGATATGGCTACCCGATGGGAGCTAATTGCCGCTCAAAAAACTGTCCCTGAAGTCAGGGACTTTATCGGCGCCGATTCTCTGGGCTATTTAAGTATTGATGGGCTGATTAAAGCAGTGGCGTTGCCAAGGGATATATTCTGTCTGGCTTGCTTTACTGGCGACTATCCCATACCGGTACAGCTTGAGATGGATAAGCTGGCACTGGAAACACCAGCCTCTGCTCAAGAAAAGGACTCTCTCCGCTTAAGGCTACGCTAAGCTGAGGTAGCCGGCCGTTTAATATCTTTTCTTTACCTTGCCATGGTCTTTTTAAATTGTTAGCAACCTATCCCCCTTAGCCCCCTTCCCTTTGTTAAGGGAAGGG
>Ga0315274_10005733_pt1 | contig 18148 bp, 14 predicted proteins | sample YL17G02_20_MG_FD_203700 | JGI IMG/M metagenome (GOLD analysis project Ga0315274, IMG submission 203700) | Sediment microbial communities from Yellowstone Lake, YNP, Wyoming, USA - YL17G02_20 | ecosystem: Environmental > Aquatic > Freshwater > Lake > Sediment | place: USA: Wyoming | collected...
CACGAGAGTCATACCTGATCATCTAGTCCTAGTGTTTCATCGCCATGGCTGATCACTTCACCTTAGAGAAAGGCACTTGAAATGATCCCTTCACTTCGTGCATTGCAGCTGTCAAAAAACCTCAGCACGACTGGCAGCTGCAAGGCGGCTCTAGTCGCTGGCCTGGCGTTATCACTACTCAGTTCTTGTAAGCATGCGGCGCCACCAGAATCGCAGGTGCAAGGGGTTGAATGTATCGGGAGTTGGCTATCCTCTTTTATTGGCGCTGTCCCATTGCCCGGATTCTCGGCGTTAGGAGCGGTCGCCAAAACTGCGGCGACCTCTATAGCTGGCACCTTAAAAACGGCTGGCTCCTCCGCAGCTGAAGGTGCTTGCGGCGGCGCTGCAAGTTTTAGCAATGCGCAGATGAAACAAATGAAGCAGACTATCACGGAGGGGTTTAACGACCAAAATCACATGGATGCCGTCGCCCTCATGGTAAAAATTGAAAAGAAATTCTCAGAATTTGTGCCAGACCAAGAGCGTTTTACTCCCTACACGGCATTGATCCTTCAGTCGATCATCGAGGATGTCAATGAGTGGTGGTCTAAATACGATCAGAGCGGCGGGAGAATATACAATGTCGAAGATTTTATCATTGTGACTGGATTTGGTATGAAAGCTTACCAGCACCAAATTCGGGAAGTTGCGCTTGAGGCGGCACATACTAAGAGTCCTGGCGATGCTGAAAAGGTGCGTAGTTTTGCCGAGAATTTGTCGCGCAATGCTGATCATGTGCAAAAGGAGCTGGAGGAAATCTCAAATAAAGATATTCTTGGCGTTGCTAAGTCTTTTTGGAAGGATGCTGGCACCAGGCAAACAAAAAAGTATTTCCCATTCGAATTACAAAACTCCCATTGCTATGAATCCGCAAATGGAAGCTCCTACCTACCTTATGGTAACGAGGTGCAATCAAGCCGGGCACCGCGCTTTATCGAAGGTATGAAAAAAACTAAGACGCTGGCTGAACTAAGCGATTACGCAAGAAAAAATGGGACGATTTGCTGTATAGATAGGCAAGATTGTAGCAATCAGGACTATGCGATTGAACCGATTATCAAACTCTACCTTGAAGAGGCAGCGAAGCATGTCAAGCAAGTAATGTTCGACAACAATCCAGATTTCATGAAATATTTCAGTGAAACTCTGCCGCTCTTTATCAATGCTGCGCAAAAAATCAAAGCAAGTGCGGACAAAGACATCTTTTTGCTCACCATGGGCAAGACCGCATCGGCTGCTGATAGCGCCGGCGGCGGTAACAAGGGCGGCGATAGCTCTGGAAGCAGTTCTGCCAATTCCTGCCCAGATGGCGACAACGGTGCAGGCAAGGGCTACGGTGCCATCATAGCCTGTGGCAACGACCAATGCGCCATGACCGATAAAACCTACGCCACGGAATGCACGGTTAGCGGCGGCAAATAAGGAAGAGGGCCACAATTTCCTGCTCCAGGTGGGTGTCGGTCAATTGGATAAACTTCCTGCCATCAAGGGGGGTTATGTGCAACCCACCGGGCGGGGGGGAGTGATGGTTGCTCTTCGCAGCAACTGCCTGTATGGTGAGGGCCCCGAGAATAAAGGTCGTTCACCATGCTTACCACCAATGGCGTTACCCTGGCCTACGGCCAACGGGTGCTTTTTTCCGATGTTTCGCTTAAATTTCAGCCGGGTAATTGCTACGGCTTGATCGGTGCCAATGGCGCCGGGAAGTCGACCTTCGTCAAGATTCTCTCAGGAGAAATTACGCCGGATTCTGGCGACGTCACTGTCGGTAGCGGTCAGCGCATCGCAGTACTCAAGCAAAATCAATTCGAGTTTGACGATGTCGAGGTGCTGAAGACGGTGATCATGGGCAATCGCCAGCTCTTTGATATCATGATCGAGAAGGAGGCGCTATATGCCAAGGCTGATTTCAGCGATGAGGATGGCATGCGTGCATCCGAGTTGGAAGGGCGTTTCGCGGAACTCAACGGATGGGATGCTGAGAGCCAAGCCGGCGAAATGCTTGGGGCGCTCGGCGTAGCGGACGCACAGCAGCACATGTTGATGCGCGAACTCGAGGCAGGCGTCAAGGTGCGAGTGCTGCTGGCCCAAGCCCTATTTGGCAACCCCGATATATTGCTACTCGACGAACCGACCAACAATCTTGATTTGCCGTCGATCATGTGGCTGGAAGAGTTTCTTTGCGATTTTAAGAACACGGTCATCGTCGTCTCTCATGATCGCCATTTTCTCGATAAAGTCTGTACCCATGTCGCGGACATCGATTTTGCTAAGATTACCCTTTATACCGGCAACTACACCTTTTGGTATCAAGCCAGCCAGTTGGCCCTGAAACAGAAGTATGACAAGAATAAGAAATCGGAGGACAAGATCAAGGAGCTAAAGAGCTTTATCGAACGCTTCTCCGCCAATGCCTCGAAATCGCGCCAGGCGACGTCGCGTAAGAAGATGCTGGGTAAGCTCAACGTCGAAGAGATCAAGCCTTCTTCGCGCAAGTACCCACACATCGTCTTTACGGAAGAACGTGAGGCCGGCAAGGACTTGCTGCAGGCAAATAGCTTGAAGGGTGAGAGCGATGGCAAGGTGTATTTCAAACACCTGGATTTGACGATCACCAAGGGTGAGAAAATCGCCTTTGTTGGCCGCGACAGCCTGCCCGCGACGCTGCTTTTTCAGATTTTGGTCGGCGAAAAGTCCGTGGCTTCAGGTGATTTCCGTTGGGGTGTAACCACTTCGCGCGGCTATTTTCCGAAAGATAACTACATATTTTTCAAAGAAAATCTTACGCTGATCAATTGGCTGCGGCAATGGGCGAAGAACGACGCCGAACGCGATGAAGAGTACGTGCGTGGTTTTCTCGGGCGTATGCTATTTAGCGGCGAAGAGGCGAGTAAGAGTGCCCAGGTGCTTTCAGGCGGCGAAAAGGTCCGTTGCATGCTGGCACGGATGATGATGCAGCGCGCCAACGTGCTGATCCTCGATGAGCCGACCAACCACTTGGATCTGGAATCGATCACCGCACTAAATGATGGTTTAATCGCTTACAAAGGTACGTTGCTCTTTACCTCGCAGGATCGCGAGTTTGTCAACACCGTGGCTACTCGCATCATCGAAGTGACGCCTAAAGGGTTGCTTGATAAAGCGATGACCTATGATGAGTACCTGGAAAGCCCGAGTATCACTGCGGAGCGGGCAGCTCTCTATTGAGATCTGAGATCTAGGTCCTCGCCCAGCGTTGATTTTTGGGGGTGCTGGCCCCCCATTAAGATCGGCTGAGGTTGAGGCGGGTAGCCTCTATATTTTGAGCAGAGGGAACAGTTGATTACGTTGATTTAGCAGGCTGTCGCAGCTGCTGCCATCGGGAAGCTTTACCATCACAAAAATACTTTCGCTGGGTATGGCTGTGACCGATGGGACCACTGTCGTCAGCAGGGCGTTGCTTGAGCCCAAGATCTTTTGCTCTGGTATCCACGTCGCCAGGCCCGTTATTTTGGTCGCATCGAAGATGCGTGCCTGCTCGCTCCAGATGGTCCTTTGGACCAGATATACCCTGCCTTTGATCGGAAACAGCGCCTTTGCCGCAACATCGACGGTGACACCAGGGTTGCCATCGCCGTCTTGGTCGATAACCTGCCGGTCGTCTGCCGAAGTAGGCAGAGGGCTGTGTAATTTGTCGTCGATATTGGCACCTAGGACCTCAACAGCATCGGTCATAGTTAGTGTTGTCGCGTTGTCTTTTTGGGTGAAGGCATAAGTATAGGAGTTGCCAACTACCGAGCTTTTAAAGGCCTGGGGGATGGTCAGAGACGATCCTCCAGAGGAAACAGTTGCGATGTCGCAGGTTTTTTCTTGGGCCTGGAGTTGATGATCTGACTTCGTTAGTTCGAGTAGCACATAGCGCGCGATGCGGTTCTTGCTGCTTATGCCTAATGCGCTCGAGTTGGAGGAAAGCACCAGCATTTTTGCCCAGGTTCCAGCGGCGATATCGCTAAAATTAATAAGTTTATTATCTGTGGCTCTCAGTCCACTATCTTGAGATTGCTGGGAGCAACCAGCTGGAAGGGCACTCAAAGCTAGAGTAGCTAGGATAGTAGCGTATTGTCTTAAAGCCGCGATGTTCATAAATGTGCTCCGTTAATAACTGATAGCGCCTTCTAGCATAACCAATGGGTAGGTCAATGCACTAAATAGGGCAATGTTATCATGAAAATATGTAAATAAAAACGGACTATTACCTGGGTGGGTGTTGTGCTTGACTGCGTAGGATTTGGGTAGTTTCTACGGGGGATGGTCACTCGATTGGTCTAGAGATTGGGCGGGGTGGTCAGCGCATGCAATCATGTCACTCCGGCAGTGTGGCGTGGCGAGCGACCTTAGGGCCCGTCAGGAAATAACTTGCACATTTGGGCGCCAGCTGACGGCCGTCTGCGGCCGATTTCAAAGCGAAAAATCCGCGAAATACCCGAGGTATTCCTCCGGTTTTTCGCTTTGAAATCGATCACAGCCAACCATCATCTGACACCCAACTGTGCAAGCGATTTCCTGACGGGCCCTTAGGGTCGATGCAACCAATGGAAATTCATTGTGGTTTTAAGTTGGCCATTGGGTCAGTAACGTTCTTTATGCTATAAGGTGCGGCAGAGTTCTGCTCTACTCCGTTTTATCACCTCCAGGGGGCACTTTATCTTGTTTACCTTAAAAAAGGTTTCCGCTGTATTTTGCGCCGCCAGGTTGCCAACTGCTTTAGCTGCCCTAGTGGCTCTAACTTCCTGCCACCGGCCTACGGCTGCTAGCAGCGGCCTAAAGGTGATCAGTAACCGTCCGTCCTTTGATCATTTCCTTGCCATCGTAAAGCTTCAATCCCCGGCGCTTTTGGCATCGGCAACGGTGGTTGATGGTCGCGCTGTTATTAGCAGCGCTTCTCGCGCTGCACTAGCTACTGAGCAAGAAAGGGCCCTTGAGGAATTTCGGCGGCTGTCGCCTGAGATTCATGTCCTCTATCAATATCGGTTGGTTTTAAATGGTTTTGCGGTCGTCGCACCGAAGGCTCTAGAGGAGCATTTTCGTGCCATGACCAACGTCTCTACCATCGAAGGTGACGTAGGCTTTGAACGCATGGAGGTGATGGATTCTGCGGAATCTCCAGTAGACGATGATCTTGCAAGTCATAATTCTGTGTCATTTATCGGTGCGCACGCTGTACATAGTGAACAGCAGCTGCGCGGCAAAGGCGTCCGCGTCGGGGTCATCGATACTGGCATCGATTACACGCACAGCATGTTTGGCGGCTTAGGCACCAAGGCAGCGTATGACGGTACTGATGTGACGCATGCATCTGCAGCCTTTCCTTCAGCGAAGGTCGTAGGTGGTATTGATCTGGTCGGGACTGAGTATGATAGCGGTGCGGATGATTTTAGTAGGCATATCCCGCATGGTGATGCGAATCCGATCGATGAGAGCGGGCATGGCACGCATGTGGCTGGGACCATAGCCGGTATCGGCGATGGTGTTACGACCTATACTGGCGTTGCTCCTGGCGCGACTCTGGTGGCTATTAAGGTCTTTGGTAAATCAGGATCCACCAGTGATACGGCGGTGATCGCGGCGTTGGAATACGCAGCAAATCCTGGCGGCGACTTGACGGCGACGGACAGTCTTGACGTCGTTAATCTCTCGCTCGGGTCTGGCTTTGGGTCGCCGCACGTGCAGTATTCCGAGGCCATCGCCAACCTAACGCGCGGTGGTACCGTAGTTGTTGCCTCAGCCGGCAATTCAGGCAACCACAGCTATATCGTCGGGGCGCCTTCGACCTCACCGGAGGCTCTATCCGTCGCGGCCTCTGTGGACTTCATGGCGCATAACTGGCAGTTTCGCGCGGTGGCCTTCGACACTCCGACTCAGGGAGTGATTCTTACCGAAGCTATCGAGTCCACGGCCGCAAAGCCCATAAAGGATGCGGGAAATGTCAGTGATAAACTGGTTTATTTAGGTACTGCTGCGGTAGATTTGACGCCGGAGCAAGTTCAGGCTGTGCGGGGACACGTAGCGTTCATTGACCGTGGGCAGGTCTCGTTTAACGAAAAGCTCACCCGCGCCTTTGCGGCTGGTGCTATTGGGGTCGTCGTCGGCAACAATGCCGCCGGTCAGCCCTTGGTCATGGGTGGCAATGACAAGGTTGAGATTCCTGCTATTATGATTGCCCAGGCGACCGGCAGTATCCTTAAGGAGGAGATGAAAAAGGGTGATGTCATCGTCCGCTTTAAGACCGATGAGAAAATCAACAAGCCCGAACTTATCGACTCCCTAGCTAGCTTTTCATCGCGTGGTCCACGCTCAATGGACGGTGCACTCAAGCCAGATATTTCGGCACCTGGTGCGAATATCATGTCGGCCAAAATGGGTGGTGGTAGCGCCGGCGTGCGCCTTAGCGGCACGTCGATGGCTGCGCCTCATATGGCGGGTGTTATGGCTTTACTAAAGGAACGGTACCCAAAGCAGCCGGTTGCGGTACTGAAGTCGATGGTGATGGGTACGGCGTTGCCGCTTGTCGATAAGTCGACCGGGCAGCGTTATCCTATAGCCTACATGGGCGCTGGTCGGATTAGGGTCGCTGCAGCAGTCACGGCTCCAGTCATAGCACTTCCAGCTAGCCTCTCGCTAGGTGAGATACTGATCGAAGAGGCGAAGACCGTAAGCGCGAAGCTTACCCTCGTGAACCTCGAGGACGCAGACCTTACGTACACGGTGGCGATGCCGGTGGATCTAGGCAAGCCGACGGACAAGGGGCAGGCATTGCGCATCGAGCTAAAGATGCCAACCAAGCAGATCACCATCAAAGGCCATAGCTCTCTGGAGCTAGAACTCCTCGTCCACATCGATGGTAAGGGCATCGACAAGTCGCGCGAACTAGATGGCTATATTGAATTCAAGAACGATAAAGGCGAGCTGCGTGTCCCGGTCTTGGCTGTGCTCAATCGCACGACCCGAATTGTACCAGGCCCCCTGCTCATTGCGGCGACCTCCGAGGCAGATGCTGCCTTCGCGGTTGCTTCGCTGACGTTAACCAACTCGGGTCGTGCTGCTGGAGATGCATTGATCTTCAACTTGCTCGGTAAAGATGGCCGTAAGAATGGTGCTCTCGCCAACTCAGCACGCAATGGCATCTGTGATTTGGAATCATCAGGATGGCGACTTACACCGCGTATGATCGACGGGCAAACAAAGACGATTTTAGAGATTGCGGTTAAGGTCTATAGCCCGATGACGACGTGGAACCTCTGTGAGGTGAGCGTTCTTTTCGACAAGAATGGTGACGGCATCGCCGAGCAAGAACTGGTCGGTAGCAGTGACGACGTCCTCACCGGCGATGCGGCTTTGGTCAATCGGTTTTCGAGCACGTTGACCGATGCGGCCAAGCTGGGCCAACTCCGCCGTGACGCCGGCACGGTACCGGCCAAGGCCGGTGCAACGGTGTCCTATACTGCGGCTATTTTGGACCAACAACCTCTGACCTACTACGATCATTCCACCCTTATGGTGATGTCGGTCGATATCGCTAAGTTAGCGTTGACTGCGAAGGGTGATATCCGTCTCAAGGTCGTGGCCCAGGCGGGAGGTTCTTCCCCAGATGGTGATGATTATTTAGGCCCTGACGCTGGCACACAGAACTGGCTAACCATAACCACAGAACAAAATGGCGAGTCGTTTACTAATTTACCTGACCCTGTAACCCTTGCGGCTGGCGAGACTCGGGATCTAAGCTTTGCCAAAGGGTCTGGTAAAGAGCCCTTGGTGGTTTACTTTCCGACTAATCGCAGCACCGTCTCGGTGCATGGTGACGATGCGCAGTCTGCAACACTCAACCCCAATTACCAGAGCCTTACTCGAGTCGGGGGCAATTGATTGAGTTTGAGGTACAAGGAGCCGTAAATCGAGGCGCTGATGCAGGCCTCAGTGACGCGAGCTTGGCCCGGGTGATGGGGTAAATATTTGAAAGTATGTGTTTAATTCTTAATCATTTTACTTTGTATGCAAAATATTAATATAATGCGCGCGATTCGCCTTTCTCTGGGCGACTGGCAAGCAAAAGACCTTCACTTTAAAAGGACTCCGCCCATGTCAAATGATGCTCCTGCTAAACCAGATGTTTCACGTCGTAAGTTTTTGCAGGCCGGTAGCATGGTCGGCGTCAGCACCTTGGTTGGTCAGCTCGGTGCTTCGGGCGAGGCGTTGGCCGCTGGGCGCCGCATCGTCACGCACCCGCCAGAGTTTCGCAGCGTAGTTATACTTGGCAGTGGGTTTGGCGGTGCTATCACTGCGCTACGTTTAACCAAGCAGGGCATTCGCGTCACCATGATCGAGCAGGGTCGCCGCTGGGATCATGAACTCATGGCCGGTGAAACTAGGTTCTCGAAGAATCTCTACCCAGACGGCCGCTCAACTTGGTGCAGCAATGTGACGGTCGTGCCGATGGGACCACCACTGCCGATACGCAAAACCACGGGGGTACTTCAGGGGCGTAAACTAGCGGGCAAGACCGTCCTCAATGGTGCGGCCTACGGTGGTGGTTCTATTGCGTGGGGCGGCGTTATGGTTAAGCCCGATGAAGCTATTTTTAATCTGGTTTTTCCTAAGGAGGTTTCATTTAAGGAATTGCAGCCACACTACGACGAAGTGGGTCGGCGCCTGGGTAGGTCCAAGTTACCGAGTGATGTCGAGCAAGCCGAGTGCTATCGGCACGTCCGCCTCGCTGCCGAGCACAATAAAAAGGCTGGTCTTAGGTCAGAGGATATTGCGACGTCGACTAATTGGGATATTGTGCGCGATGAGATTTCCGGAAAGGTTGCTCCTTCGATCACGGCCGGTGAGGCTATTTACGGGGTGAATAGTGGGGCTAAGGGCGGGCTAGACCGTACCTATTTGCGTGAGGCCGAGGACTCCGGCCTGCTAGAAGTATTGACTCTCCATCAGGTCCAGTCGCTCTCGCGCAACGGCGAGGGGCATTTTGAACTCGCAATCGACCAGCTTGATATCGACGGCAATGTCACGGCCAAAAAGACCCTTAATTGCAGCAAACTCTTTCTCGCCATGGGCTCCGTCAGCACCAGTAGCCTTCTCGTTAAATCTAAAGCGAAAGGTGACTTGCCGCTGCTCAATGATGAAGTCGGTAAAGGCTGGGGCAATAATGGCAATGCCTATGCCTTGCGAATTGGCCTTAAGGAGTCAACCGGAACGGTGCAAGGTGGGCCGCCCTCCATTGGCATCAATGCCCTGGATTCAGAGCTGACGCCGCTGTTTATCGAGCATCCGCATCTACCTGTCGGGCTGGACATCCATGGTTTGTTGTACTTCTCCATCGGTATCACACCGACTCGTGGTACCTTTAAGTACGATGCCGCCACAGATAAGGTAAGCATCGACTGGCCCAAGGATGATAAGGGCCAGCAAGTCGTAAACCAAGCCCTTTTGCAGGTACTAGAGCGTCTCAATCAAGCCAATGGTGGCTGGACAACCTCAGTCCTCACCTTGTTGCGTAACCAAGTCAAAGACGACATCTGCTATCATCCGCTCGGCGGCTGTGTGCTCGGTAAGGCAACGGATTTTTATGGCCGTGTGCATGGCTACGAAGGCCTCTATGTAAACGATGGTTCGATGATGCCTGGAGCTTCCGGCTGTTGCAATCCATCCATGACCATTGCAGCGATTGCGGAACGCAACATCGCCAACATCATAGCGAGTGATTTTAGGTAGTCTCTGGCGCGAAGCCCCAGAGATTATGTGGGGTCTGGCGCAGTAGGCGCCAGTTGCCCCTTTAGGTTCAGTTGTAGCAGCCGGTTTGCAGAGTTGGACTGATCGACCAGGTAGGAAAAGCCCGTGACTTTAGGCGGCTGTAGATGCCAGTCAGCGTCTCTTCAGGCAATTCTGGTGTCCGTGACAAAATCCAAATCGGCGTCCGCAGTGGCGTCGAAATCACTGCATATGAATAGTCATTGGCGAGGTCGACGATCCAGTAGTTGGAAAATGGTAGCTTCGGGCCACCAAATACCACATTGAGCTTCGCGGGATCGTTGGTGGTGTAGGCTGTACCGATGACATCCTTTATCTCTCCGCGGGCAGTCTCTTTGCGACATGAGTTGGCAACAGTAACTGAATGATCATCCCGGGGTGTGTAGGTTGCAGTGACGCAGACGCAGCCAGCCTGGAAAAATGGATTAGTCGATGCCACCTGGTACCATTTGCCTGTGAAAGAACCGAGGTCCAATTGACTGACTACCTCAGGGAAAATTCCGGCCTTGGCAGTGGTCGCGCTTAGCGAGATGGTGGCGAGTGCGGCACAGAGTAGCTTTTTCATGATAGGTCTTCGCTGGATAAGTTTCTATTTGGCACGTGAATTCAATTCTAAAACATTTATAGCGCGAGGTTTTTAATTTGTATACAAATTATTTGATGGCGAAGTATTTATGTGAATGTCAATAGTGGAGAGGCCGCAAGGGGGCGGCGTCCTCAGGTGAGTAGACCCACCGAGCTAGCCCGGTGAGTCTACTCACCTAGTCTATCTGCTCTGGCTTTTATGAGATTGAACATGGTCCTTTACGACATGTTCAACTGCCGTAATTCGAATTTCATGACCGTCAATGGACTTGTTTAGATCTTCGATGGCTTCAGTACCTTTTCGAATTGGCATGATAACATCCAAAATCAGGCGCATGTCACGGCGTGATTCCTCGAACAATGCGGTATTATGCATGACTAGGTCATAAATAATTCTCACATCATTTTTAAGTACTAAGAACTCCATTTTTAATTCCGCGACGTCTTTTTTTAATTCCGCGACGTCTTTTTTTAATTCCGCGACGTCTTTTTTTAATTCCGCGACGTCCTTTTTCAGCTCCGCGACGTCCTTTTTCAGCTCCGCGACGTCCTTTTTCAGCTCCGCGACGTCCTTTTTCAGCTCCGCGACGTCTTTTTTCAGTTCCGCGACGTCTTTTTTCAGTTCGATGACTGTGGTATTGCGATCAATTGCATGATCGATGAGCTGAAGAATTCTATGTTCAATGACACCCATGATTGCCCCTTTACAAGATTGCCTCTGGCTAGCGCCACTCCCGGGGGCTTGTGTTCCACCATCCGGTCAAAGTAAGCGCAATCTATCAGGGGAATGATAGCCTGGGAACGGACATCGTAAATGACCGTAAATGTTCCCTTTTAGATGGAATAGCGTGAATTTTTTGCGAGGTTACGCATGATAAAATCCTTCACCCTCGATTACCTCACGTCCCTGGACATTATGATCTAGAGTGTGTTGCAAAAGGGCGGTTGCTACCTGCGTGGCACTTATCGGGCGATAACGTTGTAGCGTTGCATGGTGTTTGAGGCCAAACACATCGCTCATGTTGAATAGGGGCGGAAGCAGGTGTGCTAGCAGTTGTTCTATTGGGCGCGGTTCTGCGTGCCTTCCGAGTAGCAATGATGGACGCGCCAGAACATGTGCTAAACCAAGTGCAGCGAGTCCCGCCTCCACTTCCGCTTTAGTCTGTAGGTAAAATCCACGCGGACGATCGGCTCCAACTGACGAAACAAAACCAAAAACGGCTTTTTGATTGTTGCGGGCGAGGGCCGTTGCCAGACGTAATGGAATATCTCGGTCTACGGCTGCAAAGGCCGCCTGGCCGCCCGCTTGGCGTAGGGTGGTGCCGATGGCGCAAAGAAGAATGTCACATGGCATCGCCTCGCTGCCAATCGCAGTGTAGGCACCATTCATCGCAAAGTCGAAGATGAACTCAGTAACTACAGGAGGACAGCTGAGACCGCTCGGTCGGCGAACTAGGGCCGTCACCCGGACATCTGTGCGTTCTTTAAGTAGGCGAATCATTTCGGCGCCCACTAGACCGGTGCCACCGGCGACCACGACGTGATACATGCTGAAACCTGCCAAATGGAAGGGTGGTTTTCGAGTACTTCCAGTATCAGTTTAGCTTATATCTACTCAACCATCATCAGACACCCAGCTGCTCATGTGATTTTTGGATTGCTCCTTAGCGGCAGTGATTGAACCCACAGATTCGCCATTTTCTTTTGGCCTGTGGCGGCGGCGACGACATGTTGGTTCATCTCAATCTCCAGTCCTAAATAGGCACTGGGCGCGAAGAGTCGGCGCAGATGCGTAGTAAATCCATCGCTAGCTCCATGGTAGGGGTAGTTGCGACGGATGCGCCAACCCTCGGCCTTCGCCTCGGGCTTGATTCGCTCGTGGATCTGCGCGGCAAGGTAGCACTCGGCTTTGCGCCGCGGATCATAGAGCAGGCCGATTTCGGCATTGCGCACGTCACCGTTAAGCTGCGGGGTGAAGGAGTGTATGGATAGGTGCAATACCCGCTTTTTACGCAGGGTCTGGCTGCGAATCCAGGCTTCAACATTCGTGCGGTAAGGGGTGTAGTAGCGCGAGCAGATAGCGGTGCGTTCTGCTTCAGCTAGTCTACCGGTGAACTCCGAGTATGCCCCTTTATGGTGCAGCGAGCGATTGAGGTCGATTAGCAGGCGTGATGTGGTGCTGTGAAAAAGCGGCGCATTGACTAGTTTGGCCAAGATTTTGGCGACGGCTAGGGCACCGATATCCAGTGCACGATGCGTGTGCAGCACGGCGGCATCGCTAGCAAACAAGTATCTGTAGCGCGCCGGGATGCGGTTGCTGCCATGCTCGCAAGTGATTAAAAGGCTATCATATGGCAGTGCCATTTTTCTAGTGACCTGTGACTGCGCGTGTTGCACTGTTTCTGTCTGCAGCTCGACGATTTAAGTATTTATCGCGCGGCAGCTGCGGCGATTCTAACAAGGCGCATCAAAAGATCCACCCAGTGGTAACAAATGGCATAATTGACCGTAGACACCGTGGATTCGCTCTGCATCAGGTTGTGGGCCAAGCGCTTTGACTAGGCGCCTGGCTAAACATCCGTGCCGCACCAATGCGTCGACTTCGCGCTGATAAGAACTGATGGGGTAGGTAGCAGCCTTGAGCAAATCGTCGGTGATGTGGCGCCAGAGTTCCTGTGCCTTAATTGGCCCTTTGCTCGGGTAACCGAACACCTTTAAGTAATCATCATGATCGATTGTTGCCTCGCTACCATGGCGTAGGCACTCTAAAAATAACGGACTGAGCGTATCTTCGCTCCAAGCTTGGAGCTTTGCAAGAGAACCCCATTTTTCTAGGACCAGGGCTTGGACTGCTGAGACAACACTGCTGATCACAGCAAGGTCCATGCGCGGTGATTCCTGGATGTCTAAGAGGCGAATCTCGATAGCATGGCGGTCGAAGCGGGCGATGGCACCGCGGGAGTTTAGCCATTCGTTGCGGAGGATGCCGGTGCTGTCGTGCGGCGCGATGGCTTTATAGATTTTAGCGAAGATTAGCTCGCCATAAGCCTTTTCGGTGAAGGCTGGCTCGGGAATGACCTTGCCGGCAATTTCAGGCACCGCCTTTTGATTGTGTCGGTAAAACTCTAGGCGGCTGTCCATCAGCCCCGAGACCTTTCCTTCATACACCGGCGACGACGCAGCTAGGGCAGGCAGAATCGGCAGGATCACCCGGATTGCAGCATGCAACTTGCCGAATTCTTCGTCGTTGTAAAAGGGGAAGTTGATGTGCACGCTTTGCAGGTTTGACCAACCGTGCCCCTTGCAGCCGAAGATACGGTCGTAAGCCTGGTAGACCTCTGCATCATCTTCTGTCCATAGCTTGGTATCTGTGGCGGGGTTCATAAATGGGTGCATGGCCGTCGGCATGAGCATGGCGTTCTTAGCAGCGAGGATTTGGTTGATCTTGCGGATGTCACGCAGGAAAAGCTGGTGCAGGCCGGTTAAGGTTTTAGCTGGACCGTTGGTTTTGAGTTCGATTACATGCAGCACCAGTTCATTGGACCAGGCCATGGCGCCGAAGGCGACCTCGTTAACGCAAGACCCCGCTGCTTCGGTCAATATGTAGTCGCATAGCGGTCTTAGCGCCAAGGTTTGGCGGTCGACGATCATATACTCCATCTCGATGCCATAGCCGGCGAACAAATGCAGATGTTCGATTAAACTCATTGGTAGCTTCGCCCCTCTTTAGCCGCCGTAATGCGTTGCAAGAAGACTTCCATAATGCCCAAAAAGAGATCGTCTTTGCGGATTAAATCCTCGTAGCCGTGGTCTATATTTGGGTTGTCGTTGATCTCGATGACGCAAAAGTTGCTGCCAATTTGCTTGATGTCCAGTCCATATAGCCCGTCACCGATCAGGTTAGCGGCCTTTAGTGCTAGCGAGATCAATTTTTTCGGCGCGAGCTCGATGGGAATGGTCTCGGAACGGCCGTTTAGTGTGCGGCCGGCCTTGTCCTTGGAAATGACCTTCCAATCCTTCTTTGCCATGAAATATTTGCATAAGTAGATCGGCTTGCGATCAAACACACCGACTCGCCAGTCGAATTCCGTCGGCAGGAATTCTTGGGCGATCAGTAGATCTGACTTCTCAAACAGCTGGGTTAGTTCCCGCTGCAGACTGGCCTCGTCATCAGCCTTGCTGACCCCTTGAGAAAACGAGCTGTCGGGTTGCTTGAGCACGCACGGTAAGCCGACCTTGTCGAAGATCTCATCGGTGTTGTCTCGGTGAACCACTAAGGTGCGAGGGGCCGGGATTTGGTTCTTTTCAAGCAGCTCGTTCAGATAGACTTTGTTGCCACAACGCAGAATCGATTCTGGATCGTCGATGACCACCAAACCCTCAGCAGCGGCGCGGCGCGCAAAGCGAAAGGTATGGTGGTTGACCGCCGTCGTCTCGCGGATGAACAAGGCATCAAACTCGCCTAGCCTGGAGTAATCATCTTTACCGATGATTTCAGCCTCCATATGCAACTTTTCGGCGGCCTTGATGAAGCGCTTGATCGCCGTTTCGTTTGACGGTGGCATAGCCTCTTGCGGGTTCATCAAGATGGCAATGCTGTAGCGGATGTCTGGCTTCTTTGCCTGCTCGGTGCGCCTGCCCTTAAAGTATTCCTTGGCGAATTCGATAACCTCGGCATGGTGGGCCTCCGGGATATCCTTGGCGGCGATAGGGCCGACTTTGCGCAGCTGCCAGCGACCGGCTTCGCGGTGGAAATGAGCCCGGACAAAAGGGGTATGGAACATGCGATAGAGCTGAGCGCTCAAGCGGTCGTACTTCTTCGCGACATTTTTGCCGAAGTAGACGCTGAGGATGAATTCCTCAGATTTGACCTCGGCCAGGCTCTTTTGGATCAACTCGTCGATCTCGTCGGCCGCTAGCTTGACGATGGCCTGCGACTTCATGTCCTGCATGGTCGATACGGAAGGCACCGGCTTGTGGCCGCGGGCTTCGGCCAGCAGCGACACGTAGTAGCCGATGGTCTGGTATTTGTAGGACCTGCACATATTGAAGACGCGGATATCGCGCTGCTTGCGAAAGGGCTCGGTGGTCAGGTATTCCTTGCCCGAGACGACCTGTACGTCAGGTAGGTCAATTGGCCAATCGGCGGGGCTGTCGACAATGATGATTCGTTGCATGGAGGTCTCGGTGTGGCGCATCACGCTTGGCGTGATTACTGCTTGGTGATGATGATCAAGTTGCCGTCGTAGGTGACAACCCCCAATAAAATTGCATTCACCAGGTGCTCGACATTGACTTTGTAGGTATGGCCGTAATCAAGCGATTCTGGGTCATAGGGATCAGCGACTTTGATGGCATTAGTCTCCGGATCAAAGCTGGTCAGGACGACGAAATGGCCCTGGGGCTCGCCGCGCAGGTCATGTGCAGTGGAGTATTTCCCATATTCTCTCATGGTTTTATAGAGGTAGGTAGAGCTTAGGCCGGTGAGTATAGGAATTCCCTGCAGTAGATAGGCGCTGAGCAAAGACGAGGTAAGGTCGGTGAAATGAACTTCGCCGCCGGCTTCGAGGAATTCGGTGTAGGCCTGAATGGCTGTCTGCAGGCGTTTGCCCTTTTTAATCAGCATCTGCTCGCGCAATTTGCTGATCAATTCGCTGCGGGGCAGCGTCGGATTGAACCACGTCGGGTCAAATACTGCCATGTTGTAGGAGTAGATCCAGACCTTATAGCCGCGCTTGAGAGCATGGACTCCGAGCAGTGCACCGAGGGTGCCGCCCCCGCGCAGCATCGTGACTTCACGGATGACCGTTTCTAGGTCGATATGGTCGGCGTAATACTCGTAGACCGAGTGCAGGCAAGTCGGCCCGCAGGTGATATCGTCTGGTTGCCTTCGAATTGGATACTTGGTCTTTGCCGTCATGCCCACCCGCTAGGTTACATAAGCTACAATCATGAATCCTAATGGTGAAAAGTACAAGCACGCGGAGGGAACATGCGCTTTTTGGCGAATCCATTGCAGGTCGCTAAGGGCCCGTCAAAAAATAAAGAGCCTTTCTGGGCGCCAGATGACGGCCATCTGCGGCCGCTTTTGGCGTCAAAAATCCTCGAAATACTAATAGTATTCCTCCGGTTTTTGCCGCCAAAACCGACCACAGCTAACCATCATCTGACGCCCAGAAAGGCTCTTTTTTTTGACGGGCCCTAACAGAGGAAAGGGGAAGCGCAGAGTAAATCTGCGCTTCCCCTTTCGGGTGGATCACTGGGAGGTGGGAGAGTAGGAGTGAGCAACGGTGAGCAGCAGAGAACAGCGACAGCGACAGTTTGAGTTAGCCTTGACGGCACAAACCAGTTGGGACAGCGTAACCACCCGGAAGTGGAGGAACCCCACTTGCCAAACTATATTGCACGGGCTGTGCCAACTTGGGGCGTCCCGTCAGGCTCCAGGCGGTTTAGTAACTTAGCTGGCAAGGCGCGCATCTGCGGCACCCAAACCGGGATTGCAGCCAGTTCAGACGCTGCAGCTTTTACGCAGCTGTCAATTCAGTGGACATGCGCTTTGACATAGGCGGCCAGTTCATGGAATGGGCGTGCTAATGGCCCGTCGCTGCTGGCTACGGGGAGGCCTGCGTCGCCGCCGTACCTAACAGCAACCGTCAGCGGCACCTGGACCAGGACTTTGGTGTGGCGGTCGTGTGCCATTCGCGCTGCGCCGCCTTGACCGAATATCGGCTCTGCATGCCCGCAGCACGGACAAATAAACTGCGACATGTTTTCAACCAGACCGAGGACCGGTACCTCGAGCCGCTCAAACATAGTCAGTGCCTTGTGAGCGTCGAGGAGCGCGATATCCTGAGGCGTCGTGACAATGATGGCGGCGTGTACCGGTAGCGTTTCGATCATCGTCAGTTGGACGTCACCGGTGCCCGGTGGCAGGTCGATCACGAGGTAGTCGAGTTCGCCCCAATGGACGTCATAGCATAGCTGCCTGAAGGCTTTGCCTAGAAGCGGGCCGCGCCAAATGACCGGCTGCTCGGCACTAGTGAGAAAGCCGAAGCTGATGGTCTTGACGCCGTACGCAGTCAGTGGTCGCAGCTTGTCTTGGTCGACACTTGGTTGCTGTCCGGTTAAGCCGAGCATCAGTGGCACCGAGGGGCCATAGATATCGGCGTCGAGGAGTCCTACGCGGGCGCCACTAGCGGCCAAAGCGACGGCGAGGTTGACGCTAACTGTCGATTTGCCGACTCCGCCCTTGCCTGAAGCCACTGCGAGGATGGTCGTCACTCCAGGGATAGCGCGCCGGTCGATGCTCAGACCAAATGCATTCTTGCGCTCGCCTAGGGGTGCTGGGAGTGGGGCTATAGGATGGGCTGGCTGGGATTGTAGCCGCTTGAAGTGGATGGTCAGGGGCTGGTCGGGACGGCCGAGTGCGGCCTTCAGGCCACGCTCTATAGCAGCCTTAGCCGCTAAATTGAGGCCGTCAGAGGCGATGAGGAGGTTTAGGGAGCCGTCGGCGCGTGTCTCGACAAGTAGGATACGCTCCAGAATTAACTGGGGTTTTTCGTCGCTGAGACCTGTTTCGGGGTGTTCGCGCAGCGACATTAAAGCCGCTTTGACCATTGCCTGCATGATTTTTGACCTGCTCGGGTTATAATCCGATATGTGCCGTATGTCGTATATAACTTCAGGTAGGACGATTCGTCATGCAAGAAATCACCGTTTATACCACCACAACTTGCCC
>Ga0315274_10005735_pt1 | contig 18145 bp, 17 predicted proteins | sample YL17G02_20_MG_FD_203700 | JGI IMG/M metagenome (GOLD analysis project Ga0315274, IMG submission 203700) | Sediment microbial communities from Yellowstone Lake, YNP, Wyoming, USA - YL17G02_20 | ecosystem: Environmental > Aquatic > Freshwater > Lake > Sediment | place: USA: Wyoming | collected...
GGTGACTTTTCACAACTTCCGCCGAGTTACTCACAGCCGAGCCTCGCCTCGCACCACCGGGCTGCTCGGCTCGGCTATGACTAACGTCGGAGGTGGTATCAGGTGGCATCCGGTGGTATCAGGGGTTTTGGATAGGGGCCTGATCGGAGTCCCGCCCTCGCCGGGTCTTTCCCGCTCCGGCGCGTCTCCGATAACGCGGCATTCTAACGAATACCCATCGACGACACAAGCCCCAAAGGGCCACAGTACGCGGAGTTATTGACGAGTTCTGACCGGGTTGATCGGCCCTATATCCCTGCCCCGTGCACCGGCAACGAGCCAGGACCCCCCTTTGTCCCCCCTCGGGGAGGGGGGAGGCTGACCCCGCCCTCGCGCTTGGGGTACGGAGCGCTTCGATCGCTCTCACCTTGCCCCGTCGGCTGGTGCGAGATTCCCATCTCGCACCCATCATCACGGGAATCCCTTCCCCGTTGCGCGCTCGCCCTCCACCCCCGCGCTTGCTCGCGGACCTCGACTCCCCCGCCCACCCCTCGCGTTCCACAAATGGGCGAACCCCGCGCGGCGGCCTCGGCGGACATCCCGAACGCAAGAAAAAAACGGCCGGCTAAGCGGTTTGCAGGACCCCGGCGGCCGCGCGGATGTCCGCGACGCGATGGGTCTTTTCCCAAGTGAAGCCCGCACCCTCGCGCCCGAAGTGTCCGTGGCGGGCGGTCTCGAAGTAGATGGGACGACGCAAGTCGAGGTACTTGATGATCTCCGCCGGCTTGAGCGGGAACAACTCGCGCACGATTTGCTCTAACGCCGTCGGTGCGAGGTCGCTGGTGTCCTGGCAATCCACGGAGACGCTGACCGGCGCTGCGACGCCGATGGCATAGGCCAATTGCACCTCGCATTGCCTCGCCAAACCGGCGGCGACGATGTTCTTGGCGATGTGCCTGGCCATGTAGGCGGCCGAACGATCGACCTTCGTGGGGTCCTTGCCGGAGAACGCCCCGCCGCCGTGGCGACCGCGTCCGCCGTAGGTGTCAACAATGATTTTCCGCCCGGTTAGCCCGCTATCGCCGTGCGGTCCGCCGATCACGAAGCGGCCCGTGGGGTTGATGTGCATGATGATGTCGTTGGACCAAAGCTGCGGACATTCCCGATCGATTACGGGACGAATTACTTTGGCGATGATCTCGTCCTTGGCCTTACCGCTCATCAGACGCTCGTTTTTCGGATCCAGCGCCTCCTCGGTGTGCTGCGTGGAAACGACCACGGTGTGAATGCCGGTCGGCACGCCGTCGTCGTACGCGACCGTGACCTGCGACTTGGCATCCGGTCGCAGCCAGGGGATTCGCCCGTTCTGCCGAAGGTCCGCCAGTTGCTTAACAAGCCGATGGGCAAGTTGGATGGGCAGGGGCATGAGCGATTCGGTCTCGGCGCAAGCGAACCCGAACATCAGCCCCTGATCCCCGGCACCCTGCTCCTTATGAAGTCCCTCCCCTTCGGTCACCCCCTGACTGATGTCCGGCGATTGGGCATGAATCGCGCGAAGGACAGCGCAACTGCGGTAGTCGAAGCCGCCAGCCGAGTCGTCGTAGCCGATTCGGCGGATGGTTTCTCGGACCGTGTCCTCGGCCCGTCCCAGCGCGTCGCTTGCGGCCTGGTTGTGCACCGTCACCTCGCCGGCCACCACTACCAGCCCGGTCGTGACCAGCGTCTCGATCGCGGCCCGCGCGGCCGGGTCGTGTTCGAGGAGACTGTCGAGGAGAGCGTCGGATATCTGGTCGGCCACCTTGTCCGGGTGACCCATGGACACCGATTCCGAGGTGAACAGATGCGCTCCGAGAGAGCTGCCTTTTCGCACAGGTTGCCTCCTCCGACGGTCCACGGCCCGCGTTCGCTTGCGGGGATGGGCCATCTTAGGGGGCGCTGGGCGGTGTCGCAACGCCCGAAAATTCCCCGGCGAAATCGACGCCGACCACCTTTCGGTGACGGTACGCACGGCTAGGGGCTGCGGAGAACATCATCGTGTTGCCCGCAATTCCGAAGCAGAATCTCATCCTCGCCGTATTGAAAGGTGACGAGCAACGCATCGCTGGCGTGGAGTTCCCAAACGGGCGGGGGCGCCTTTCCGGGGGCGGTCGAAGAACCTCGGACGCCCCCCAGCTTGTGTACCGACAGGCCGCCGACAAAGGGGTAATGCGGCCTCTCCGCGAGGAGCCGAAGCGCCCGATCGATCCGCTCTTGGTCCCGCGCGGGCAGTCCGGCGTACGAGCGCCAAAAGACGGTGGTATGCGAGAACTTCACGAGGGAACGCTACGACGTAGGCGGGCGCTTCTTCAGGTTCGCAATCAGATCCTCGATCGAACCGAAGGAATGCAGCCGGCCTTCGATGATGTCCGTGTCGACCGGCGATGCCTCGCACTCGGGCATTTCCGGCCATTCATGGAAATCGCCCGCCAAATGAATGAACCGGGGCGGAACACATTCCGTGAGCCAGTCGTTGCCCTGTACTGCGGTCCAACTACACCGGGGGAGATTCTGACTGTACGTCGAACGACTCATTCAGCGCTCCATGTCTTGGTCGCCGTCCGGGGCTCGCAAGAACGCAATAACATTGTTTCGCAGGTAGTCTCCGACAAACTGCAATCTTTCCACCAACTTTCTGTCAGTGCTCTCATCCCAGCGCATCGGTCCGGGCCATTCCGCATCGGCCTCGAGGAAAAGCTGGCTCGGGTCCTCCATAAGCGACTCCACCCGTACGTTCACCGACCAATCCGTGCCTTCGGCCTGATCGCCCGTCCTCTTCACATAGGAAGGAAGGAACAGTCTCAAGCCAACCATATGAATCGGGCGCCCAAATGAATCGACTCTCTTCGGATCAATCTTCATCACGTGCTTGGCGACGAACTCCCGGGCATCCCCGTTAATCGGGAGTGTGCCTCGAAGCATTGCCTTCGACCCCAACACAACTACCGGCTTGAGCGTTTGTCCAAAGCGCTGCAAAACAGCTCCGACCCGGTCTTCGAACCATTCCTGCTTATGCGGGAGGAACTCGCCACCGATCTCGATTTGCGCGGCGCGAACATTGACGTAAAGGCGACTTTGCGGGAGTCCACCGATTCGTTGGGAGTACACCCACGCGTCTTCGCCAAACTCAGTCTTGTCAGGGTCAATGTAGTCCGACAAAGTCCTCCCGAAATCGAATCCGCTCTTCCGGGTAAGGTGTAGCTGGGGGTAAAACCCGGCGGCGACGTAATAGCCGCGCGGAGCGACCTCGGCCCGGGAGTCGGGAAGATTCGTCGGATCCTGATCGCCTACTTCGCTCATTGGCTGGGCACCCGCATTTTTCGGCGTTTCAACACCGTCACCAGGATACAGTATACGCCAAGGAGTGGATTTCGCGCATAACGTCCGATAATGGATGGCCGCTCTCGATCGTAACGGGACGCGTCCCCACTGAGACCGGCATCGGCGCTCCGGCCGAGCCCTCACGCGCCCAGGGAAACGCTTGAGGGCGTTGACCCAACGGTCGCGGCGGCCGCGGGAGGGGAAACCGCGATGAGGTCAGGTGCGGTCCGTAATAGCGGGGCGAGGCCCACCGCCGCTTCGAGCAACCGGCGTTCCACGGGGATGCCCACCCGTTTCATACGCCGGACCTCGCGGCGACGGACGCGCAGTTGCATCAGAGCTGAGGTGCCGTTGGGGTCCTCACGCAGGAGCGGCGAGCTCGCCCCCTCGATAAGGACCGACTGAATGCGATCGAGGCATTCGTTGCGATACCCGGCCATGAGCTGCGGCGACAAATCCCAACGCGAGAAGCGGCTCCACACGTGCATGGTTCGCCGGAAACCTTGTCGCACGTGGAGGGCGTTCATCCGCTCAAACAGCAAGCGGTTGAGCTCATAGGACAGGAACGTGTCGGTGATATGACGCTCCAAGGCCGCGTGGTGGTCGGTGTGGTCGCCGGCCATGATCTGCTCGAGCAGCATCCAACTCGACTCCGGTTGCAGCACATCCGCCCGAAGCTCCCAATAGAAGTGGCCGAAGTTGACCGAGCAGTCGCTGACCACGATCTGACGCGGGACGAACTTTCCGTGGGCGACCGTGTCGGCCGCGAGGTGCGAGAGATAGCCGTACGCAAACGCGGTCGCCCGATCGTTGTCGGCGGTATCCAGCAGTTGGAACGCCGTGGACCAGTGATGGCAAAACTGCTTGACGCGACTCCAACGTTTGGCGAAGACGATGTCCGCGGCGATGTTGCCATAGAAGTAGGCGATGCCATTGCGGGCGAGGATCGCCCCGATCGCGGCGGGAAGCAGGGCGATCCGATCGAGGATCGTGCCCGCCAACTCGATGTGCGTCGCCGGGCCCCAAGCGAGGGCGTGGTCGGCACATCCCAGCACAACAACCGCAAGCCAAAAGATCGTCCGGGAACCTATCCGCATCCCGCTTTCGTCCGTTATCGGAAGGGAGCACCCGCTGTTCCGCTTGCGACCACGTGGATCAACGCTCGCGTTCCCTTCCCGACCATTGTACGAGAAATGGGCACCCTGCGTCGCGTGGAAACTCGTCGCCTTCGTGATCTCCACCCGCCGCCGTCGTCTTGACACCGCGTTCCACGAGCATAGACTTTAATGCTTGGATCATGGATTTCAAGCTCGACGAACAGAAGGAGCGGCGTCATGACGGATGAAAAGCCCCACGTTTCCGTAAAAAACTCCGGCGGGGTGAACATCGTCGAGTTCGCCGACCGTAAAATCCTCGAGGAGCTTTCGATCTCCGAGATCGGGAAGGAGCTCTCCAGGGTCGTGGCGGGAATGGACGACGTGAAGATGCTTCTCAGTTTCAAGAACGTGGAGCACTTGTCGAGCGCGGCCTTGGGGATGCTCATCACGCTCAACAAACACGTCGCCGAAAAAAAGGGCAAACTGAAGCTCTCCGACATCACGCCGCAGATTTACGAGGTGTTCAAAATCACCCGGCTGAACAAACTGTTCAGCGTTTACGGCACGGCCAAGGAGGCGCTAGCCGACTTCTAAACCGCCTCGAGGACGATCACGCCCGCGCGACCACGGAACCTGGATGAAGCCGTCCGTCGCCGTGTGCATGCCATGACCGGAGTCGATCCTGACAATGAAGCGACGTTCTGCGAGTGCGTCGTTAAGAGCAACTTGCGGGAGACCTGCGTCGCCAAGCAAGCCGTCATCGAGGCGTTGGAGCGATGTCGTTACGGCGAGGACGCGGTGTTTGCGGTCAAGCTGGCCCTCGAGGAAGCGTTGACCAACGCGGTCAAGCACGGCAATCGCAACGACGCGGCCAAGAGCATCATTGTTCGATACGCGGTGAACGCGGAGAAAGTGGTCGTCGTCGTCCGTGACGAAGGCGGCGGGTTCCTGCCCGATGAAATCCCCGACTGCACGTCGCCCGATCGTCTTCCCCTGCCCAACGGGCGTGGAATCATGCTCATCCGCGCGTACACGGATGAGGTGTGCTTCCGTGACCATGGCCGGGAAATCTATTTCGTGAAACGGCGAGCGACCGCCGGCCCGACGGCGGCTGCTTCCAGGCGGTCCACGAAGATTCGCCGAACGATCTATTATTCAGGGCGGGTCCAAGGCGTCGGCTTCCGCTACACGACGCGCGACATCGCCTCTCGCTTCCGCGTGTCCGGGTTCGTTCGCAACCTCCCCGACGGCGGGGTCGAACTGGTCGTGGAAGGGCGAGAGATCGAGTTGGACCGCTTCCAAGGTGCGGTTGAGGACGCTATGCGAGGCGCAATCCGTGATGCGGCCGCCACCGATGGCCGTGCCACCGGCGAATTCAAGAGGTTCTCGATCTCAACGTAGTCGCCTGCCGGCGACGGCGTCGAGCGGGCTAGAACCGCACCTTGAAGACCGGTGCAAAAACAAACCCGACGACCATCGAAAGGACAAAGAAGTAGAGCACCCAATAATCCGCGCCGTAAATCCACGAGTCCACGCCCGGGTAGACAACTTCAAGGGTCCGCACGGGCGAGCCTGCCGGCATTCGCCGCTCGACGGGGTGAAAGAGTTGATCGGTCCACCGCCCGCTCGGGCGTACCGCGCTCACCCGTTGGAACGCCTCTCCGACGACAAGCTCCTTCTCGATGGTCTCGCCCCCGACGTGAAACCGCAGAAGGTGCCGTCCGGGTGCGCCGCCGCGGATTCGCCAGACGCATAGATCGCCGCCCGGCACCGGGCCGACTTCCATCGCCAACCCCGGGTGCGGCTCGACTGACGGAAGGGCCGATTTCCCCGCGCCCGGCGCGAACTTCATCTTGATGAGCGTCCGTTCGCCCGGCCGCAACGGCCGCCATTGATACCGAACGCCCATTTGCGCGAGGGCGAGCAGCATCGGCAGCGCCATCCACAGCACCGGGGTCAGCACGTAACGCTGGAGTCGTACGATCGCCCACAGGAGACGCGCTTGCGACAGGAACGTGACCCGCAACTCATCCTTGTAGAGTTTTAGAGCGAGCAGGTTGGCCTTGATCTCGTCCTTGATCCTCGCAATCGCGGCCTGGTTGGACGTGTGCCGGAACGCGATCAACATGACCACGCCCGTCGCCGCCGAGATCACCGTCAGCCCGACCCACACCGGAAACGGACTCAGGACGGCATAAACGACATCGCCGATAGCGGTGCAAATCGGATTCAGAAGTGCTAACAAGGGCGAGAGAACCGGATTAAGGATTGCGTCGAGTGAAGAAAAGACCCATCCGAAAACTGCGACGATCAGTTCCCAAACCCAAACGACAGCCTCGCCTCCGTGAATCACCACTGAGTTGAAGAGGTCCATGATCGGTTCCCGCGCGGAGCCCCGCCGAAATCCGGGCTGATTACTCGATGTAGCCCAGACCGCGCAGCCGTTCCGTCACATCCGCGTCGGAATCGGCGGACTCCAGCACCGATAGCTCTTTCTCAATCACATGGATCACAAACTCCTCCGCCGAACCGTATCCGGCCTGCTCGGCGATCTTGGTGATCCGCCCGTAGAGGTTGTTATCGATCTTGATTTTGGCCATCGTCGTTACTCCTCCCCCGCGGCACGGGTCACCCCCTCGACCGCGGGCTTGAACAAGCTTCCCCCCTTCATCGTGTCCGGAATCGACACCGCGAACTGTTCCAGGATCGTCGGCGCAAGATCGATCAAAGTGGGAGCCTCGCGAAGGATCGGGCGATTACTGAAGATCACCCCCGGCACTTCTTCCGCGGCAATGCAATGATCTGCGCTCCAGGCTGAATCGTTGTTCGAGATCACGTCGCTCTCAAGGTCTCCCAGCGTCGTCGCCCACGATGCCCGGTACCCGCGATGATAACCGATGATCAAGTCCGGCCCCTCGGTGGCATACGGGCCGGAATAGACCCCGTCACTCCGATAAACTTTCGCAATCACCGGCTCACCGTTCATCGGATCACGAACGGCAAGCAGTTTCCCGCGGATTTCCTCCAATAGAGCCTCGCGATCCGCCGGCTCCACAATCCCATCCCGCTCGCGTCCTCGCAGGTTGAGATACAGGCCGTTCAATCCCAGACCATAAGCCCGCGTCCGTTTCCAATCCACTAAACGCCCATTCCCCGAGTTCAGTAAACTCTTGCAGTCGCTCGGCCCCAGATACCCCTGATCCCTCAGCCACGTGTTCACATTGAACTGCCGTCGAAAGTTGCAAAATCCATGATCCGACATCACCAGGATTGTCGCGTCCCGTCCGTAACGATCGACGACCTCACCGACGACTTTGTCCAATTCGACGTACAGATCTTCAATAACTCCGTTGAACCGTCTGGCATTTTCGGCAGAGCGAACCGGGTGGGGCTCGTCACCGTCCCACCAGAACATATGGGCCTGCAAATCCGTACTGGAGAAATAGAAGAAAAGGAACCCGTCGTGGTAGTTGTCCATTGCGTAATGAAACAACCGCATGCGCTCCTGCAACACGGAGCGGGCCTGATCCAGATACTCCTCGTCCCGAAAAACGCGATTGGCGAGAGCTTTGTGATCCTCCTGAAATCCCGTCGTGTAAAATAAACCAAGGGCCTTCGCAAGCGTCTTGATGAAGTCCGGAGGCTCGGTGACTCGTTGCCCCCCCGGGTCGGAAGGGTCGATATTGATGGGCGTGACATACAGACGGAACGTCGGCCGCACTTGCTGCAAATAGAATCGGCAAATGCCGCTGACGTGAGTATTCGGTAGAAAAGACGGCATCTCTAGTTCGTAGTCCACCTTGCACCAATCGCTCCACTCACCTTCCTTGAGCACAACCACCTGGTCCTGCAATTCGATCCGCGCGGTCGGCTCTTGTGGATGCCGATACACCTGGAACGGTACCGTCACTTTGATCGGCTTCTTGAGCGTCGTGTTTTCCGGTCCGATCAGGCTCCCTTTGGCGAAATCACCTTGGAAAACAAGCGGCTTCCGATATCCTCCCGGCTCTTCCAAGGAACGCAGGGTATCGCTCGAAAAGTACTGGTACGTCCCGTATCCGCCGAGCAGGTCCGGCACGCCCATTCCGGCCAGACAACACATGTTCCCATGATGCGACGGACTCGGCGGATAATTGGAGGGGATATCATAGATACGAATCGGCACGCCGGCCTCATCCAGGTAATCCCAGAAGGGAATGCCGTGACGCCGAAGGAGCGTCTGCGTCGGGTTGTGCTGAAACGGCCAGAAGGTGAGGGGAATCTTATGCTTTCCAATGTCCCAACCGTCATCACTGTGAACCGTCTCGGCGGCCGAGTAGAACGGCTCGCACTGCTTGGCCGGATTGCGATGAATGAAATCGAAAATGCCGTGTACGCCGGCATCGGCGCCGGTGATGAAATTCGACCATGCGACAGGACTTTGGGGTGGAATACTGGTGCCGAGCGGCTTGTACCCACCTCCTCCGTCGCGCAATTGCGCCAAGTGCGGCATCTTGCCCTGAGTCATCAGCCGTTCGCACAAACGGGGATCCATTCCGTCGAAGCCGACGACGATGACCTTGGGATTCCCGTCCACCCTCCGATGACACGAGGAGATGCTCATCCCCGCAAGCACGAGCGTTGCCGAGAGGGCGACTGCTTGTAGGAAGCGGCGTTTTGTCATTCGGAAGTGGCGACTGCCGCGCGCCCGATACCGTGTTTCCCGTTCCGCGAGGGCGGGTGAGCGTCCCCGACGACGAGCGGGCGACCGTCCATCACCCCCGGCACGTCCACGCCGAACATGTCGAGTACGGTGGGCCCGATGTCCATGAGACGGGGATGCGGACTCTCGATCTTGCGATTGCAGAACAACACTCCCGGCACGAGCGCCGGGTCGATGCAATGATCGCCGCTCCATGCCTTCACGTTGTCATGGAACACCCGATCCGTCGGCTGCCCGATGGCCGCCTCCCATGAAACGCGGTACCCACGATTGTAACCCAGGATGATATCCGGCCCGTCCCCCGCGTATGGCCCGTTGTAGATCTTGCGCGCATCGAACGCGCGCTGAACGGCAACCTCGTTCGGATCGCCGTCTCGCAGACCCGTTAGCTTCCCGCACAGCTCGTCCCGAAGGTCACTTGCCTCCGCAGGATCGACGATACCCTGAGATTCCCTGCCCTTAACATTCAGCCAAATACCCGCTAGTCCCAAACAATAGGCTTTCGTCTTCCCCCAATCGACTCCCGCGAGATACTTCTTCCCTCTCCCCTCCGGCAGCAGTGCCAGGTAACCGTTCTGCTCAAGCCACACATTCCAATCGATTCCCCGCCGGAACGAATTGAACCCATGATCGGAAATCACCATCAGCACGGTATCGCCGCCATCACAGGCCTTCATGGTCCGCCCCACGAGATCGTCCATTCGGAGATATAGCTCCTCAATGGCCTTGCGGTGTTGCCGATCGGCCTGCCCGGCGCGGGCCGGGTGCCGCGGATCAATATATCGCCAAAACATGTGTTGAATGCGGTCCGTCCCGTCGAACACGCAGACGCAGAGTCCACGGCTCACCTTGTCCAGGGCATCGAAAAACATTCGTTCACGTTCGGCGTCCGCCTCAAGGCATTGATGAAGGAATCCGTCGTCATCCAGAATTTTCGCATTCAGTCCCCAAGTGTCCTCAGCCAGACCCAATGTCGCGTATAGACCCTGCCTCTTGGACAAATACATGGAGTAGACTGACGGATGGGAAATGGGCATCGCAGGCTTGTCCGGGTGAATCTGAATCGGCGTCACATACAGGTCGAACTCCGGCTGGGTACTCATTAACAGAAACTGGCAAATGCCCTTGATCTTCACCCCCGGCATTGCCTTAAAATCCACGACCATCCACGGTGTGTAACTTCCCTTCTTTAGCGGAATGCGTTGGCCGCAAATGTCCAACATCCCCTGACCGCGCCCCGCCAGGGTAACCTCAAACGGACAATGCATCGGCCCCCCGTTCTCGACGAGTTCGTTGGGAGGGCCGACCAAGTGCGACCGAATCGCGTCGCCGTCGCGCCGAACCCGGATTTGCTCACCGCCGATGTACTCCTCCTCGACACTGGCACGGGTCGAGTAATAGGAGAACGTGCCTTGGCTGCCGCGTAAGTCCGGGACGCACATGGCCGAAAGCAGTACCCCGCGAAAACTCTCCGGCGGGAAGGTGATCGGAACACGGATCACATTACTGAAAATACCGTGCGCTCCGAGGGTATTCCAAAACGGTTTCCCTTTTCGTAGCAATCGGATATCAGGTTTTCCTATCGGAATCCGATAGCGACCGAGTTTCCATACCCGCGATGCGCCGTGAATACTGACGGAAGAGAGAAGCGGCATGTACGTACGCTTGTCGCGTGTCAGAAAATCGAAAATATTGTGCTTCCCCGGATTGCACCCCGTGAGGAAGGTTGACCACGCCACCGGCGAGAGCGGCGGCGCTGTGGTCGCCAGACGAGTGTACGTACCGGTCTCGGCGAGTTTGCGGAGATTGGGCATCTTCCCCTCGGCCATGTACTTGTCGGCGAGGGTCGGCTCCATCCCGTCCAAGCCGAGGATGACGAACCGTCTGACGCGGGCGCGGGCGTGTGCCCGACGACCACGTATTAGTCGGATCATCCACCGTAGCGGCCAAAGAAAAATCGCGACGAGCCCGGACAGGAATGCGGCAAAGAACGCAAACAGCGTCGTCCCCACGGCGAACCCGGCCCCTGGACCGATGTACGCCTGGGCTTCACCCGCCGCGAGGAGGACACAGACCCCCGCGAGCGCGACCATCCGTAGACCACGATGTCGCTTGGGTAGCATACGTTCTTCGGGGTTACGCCCGTTCCGCGCATCGGGGCGACAATTCCTTGCGGCGCCTAACGAGCGTGACCCGCCCATGTTATGGCCGACAGCCATTCCTTTCAAGATTCAGCCTCCCGCCGATTCGGATCTAGCCAAAACGCTGTCGAACCGTACAATCCGGCGTTCTCGGACGGATCGCGGCTGAACGGCGGGTTTGGCTGTCGTTTCCAGAATGACACGCACAAGGAAATGAAGCTCCTATGATGATTGCATCGACCCTCATCGCTATGACACTTATCGCCCCTTCGGATCCATCGGTCTACCCGGAAACCAAAGCGACCGCCGAGAAGACCGCCGTGTCCCCGATCTTCGAGCGGTATCGCGGACCCGCGCAACGCATCATCACCGCCGCCCTCGCGGAGAACGACGCCTACCGCAAGCTGGAGGAGTTGTGCACCCGCATCGGCCATCGCCTCAGCGGATCCCCACAGCTCGAACAAGCTATCGACTGGGCGGTTGAGACCATGAAGAAGGACGGACAGGAAAATGTCCGCCGGGAAAAGGTCACGGTGCCCCACTGGGTCCGAGGACAAGAATCCGTCACCATGATCGAGCCGCGCGTCGAGCGGCTGGCCATGCTCGGCCTGGGCGGTTCCATCGGCACGCCGCCCGAAGGGATCACCGCTCCCGTCGTCGTCGTCAGCGGAAAGGATGAGCTGAATTCGATTGGCGACCAAGCGAAGGGGAAGATCGTCCTCTTCAACAACATCATGCCCCCCTATGACCCCGAAAAAGGCTCGGGCTACGGCCCGGCGGTGCAGTATCGCGGCAAGGGCGCGACTCTCGCCTCGGAGAAGGGCGCCGTCGCCTGCCTGATCCGCTCCGTGACGGCCAAGAGCCTCCGCAGTCCGCACACTGGCGCGATGCGGTACGGCGCGAACGACAAGAAGATCCCGGCCGCAGCCCTTTCCACCGAGGACGCCGATACCATCGCCCGTTTGCAGGCCCGCGGGATGCCCGTTGTCGTGACCCTCAAGATGGAGGCCCAGACGCTCCCCGACGTACTCTCGGGCAATGTTATCGGCGAGCTTCGCGGCTCGACCCAGCCGGACGAAGTCGTGGTCATCGGCGGTCACATTGACTCTTGGGACGTAGGCCAAGGCGCCCACGACGACGGCGGTGGATGCGTCATGGCCATGGAGGCGATCAACGTCCTTCGCAAGCTCAACCTGATCCCGCGGCGCACGATCCGAGTGGTCCTCTTCACGAACGAGGAGAATGCCCTCGGCGGCGGAAGGGCCTACGCCGCCGACCATGCCGACGAGCTACCCAAACACGTCGCCGCCGTCGAAGCGGACAGCGGCGTCTTCCGCCCGACGGGCTATTCGGTGGAGTGCGAGAACAAGGAACGCGAGGGCGTTGCCGCGGAGCAACTGCGCGACCTCGTCACCCTCCTTTCCTCCATCGGATCGATGAAGGCGAGCACGGGGCACTCCGGGGCCGACATCAGCCCGATGAAGCCCGCAGGCGTGATCCTCATGGGCCACGATGTCGAAGGGGCCACCTATTTCGATTACCACCACACCCAGGCCGACACCATCGACAAGGTCGACCCGCAAGTCCTTTCGCAGAACGTCGCCGCCCTGGCCACGACGGCCTACATCCTCGCGGACATGCCCACGCGACTCGGCGAACGCTCAAACCCGTAGCCCAATCCGAACCCCAAGCGCCAGCGCGGGGCCAATCCGAGCCGCGCCCGTGAGGAAGCGGTCAAGCACTCCCCCCGAGCCGCGACCGTGAGGGAGCGGTCGAGCGACGGCGTCGAACCGATCCGCCACGACCCGACGATTGACGACGTCCGCGCTCGATCGAGAAACCCTCTTCTCAGTCGCCAACCACGCCGCGCGTCGTGGCGTCGCCCCTTGTGGGTGACGTTGTCGTTGGTGCATTCGCAAAGAACGCACCCCCATCCGAACCTAACTCAAGCTGGCGACAACACTTACCGCTTTGTGCGACTGCACCAAAGATGCGTTAGAACCCATACCGTCTACCCCCTCGCGCTCCGGGAGAGGGTCGGGGTGAGGGTTTATGAGGTAGGCTCGCAGCTTCGCTCGCACCGACGCTGCACCGCACCATCCGCGAATCCACAAGTAATTCTGATTTTTGTTGATTTTTTTTTTGACATGGCGCGCCATCCTCGATACAAGGACGAAACATTTGTATTTCAACTTGGGGGCGTTCACCGGATTCGAGGGGCGGACCCGGCGAAGCGAGTTTTGGTCGTCGAACGTGGGGTGGGGAGGAAGTGCGCCATGTATCGTCGCCCACCGCGTCAGGCTGGTTTTTGGCCGACGTGCCACGGTCGCCCGCGGGCGATAGCGGCTCAGCGCCCCACATCTCATCCAACCCCTGGAGCACGTATCACACCGGGCCCGTCAACGAAAGGAGCGCCGCAACCATGATTGTCCTTTGCCCGCAAGGGCCGTTTGCTATTTGACCTTTGAAATCGTAGTAACCGTGCGCCGACTCGCGGTCCGTCCTGTCCTTGCCGGGGACCGCCGGAAAAGCAAGCCATGAGCGGCAGGCGAAAACGGCCGGTCAACTCCGTAGGGCCTTCTTTGCACGCCGGATCGCTGTCGTGGATGGCGTTGGGCATGGCCCGACCTGCTCGGATGAACTTCGCAATAGGGAGTGAATCAGACAAATCGAAGGGAGGAACCTGCCGTGAGGTTTAAGAGATTGATACTTGCCGTTGGCGGAGCGTTATGCGCTTTTTTCGGCGCGGAGTCCGCAGTTGCGACCGATTGCTGCCAATATGTTCATTACTGTTTTGATACCGCTCGTCATCCCGACTTGAACGCAACGGGCTGTGTGGCCGGCGAGGGACAATGGGAGGCGGACCATTACTGTAATGCCCCCGGGGAATATTGCGAGCCGAAAGGCGTGTTTGTCGGCTCCATCGTTATCAGGGACGTAAAAGTAAACCTGAAGGGCGTCGAGACGGACGTCGGAGACATTACTGTCACGCTAATACAAAACCCGGCGAATCCGCCCTACGCCATGGACGCCACCTTCGACATCGCCGATGCGTACAAGAACCTTCGTCAGTGGACGAAGTTTCACTGGTTTCAAATCGTGATTGATGACGACTGCCCGCCGACTTTTAACGGGCTGTTACCGGCGATTCCCTACGTAGATCCTCCATTCAAAGGGTGGGATTACCAGCGACCGCCCGGCGACGACGACCTACCATGGTATTGGAACGCTGCGGAAGAAGCCAGGAAGGACACCATTCAGATTAATCGTACTTGGGACACAAAGGGCCGGTGCAAGAGCTGCAGCATCTCTGGGACTCCGTGCTCCAACGATGTCGGGTGTCCCAGGGGAGAGGTGTGCTCTTTCCCGATCCATCCAGGACCCTGGATGATTCGCTTTAGGACGTGGCTTGTGGCGGAAACAGCTACTACTCGTCAGTTCTCCCTCATCGCCGGGTTTGAATGGGCCCGAAGGGACACTGGGTGGGTCGGACCGGTTGACCTTGCGCCCCTGACACAGGAGCACGTTGACCAAGCCGAGACTGCCCTAAAGAACGCAGGTTTTCTGGAACGCGGTGCAGAATGGAGCGTTAACCGGCAGTGCAGCATCGAAAACTGCTTCGCAGTCTGCAAGGATGGCACGGGCGGGGGCACGTTCGGCAAGACGCAGCTCGAATGCCACTCGCAGTGCGACGTCATCTGCGGCGACAACGCGGCCGTTGCTCTGTGTGTCTTCAAGGACGAGGTGTTGAAGCTCCCGACAGTCTCCGTGTGGGGTGCCGTCGTCATGGCGCTGCTAATGGTGACAGGTGTGGCGGTCAAGTTCGGTCGGCGGCGGCGTAGGGAAAGAAGTGGCAGGGTACGAAGGGTTGCAGGGTTTGAAGGGCGGGGCGAAGATCGAAGTTCGAGGATAGAATCCTGAGACGCACGAAGGGATCAGATTGCCGTGCGTTTCAAATCCTTCGAAGCTCGGGACAAGCTTTGAACTTCGAGCTTTGAACTTCGCTTTTCGCCCATACTTGGCGTTGATCGCTCCCGTGGTGGGATCTTTAGACAAAGTGCGACGCACAGGCTAGGATTGGTCGGACATGGACGTCCTGGCCCGCATCAAACGGCTCATCGTGCGACGACGTTATCGGTTCGCCGTCAAAGCTCTCGTGGAGCTGGATGAGGATGGGCTCGAACCGGAAGATGCACTCGAGGCCGTGCTGAACGCGCAGGCCATCAAGAAAACCTTGCGTTCCCAAAGCCCACGTCGTGGGCGGGTCGCAGAGAAACTTTATGTCATCGAGAGCTTTAGCTACCGCGGGGCGCTCCTCTACACGAAGGGCAAAATTGCACGCGAAGCCGGAGAAGAAGTTTACTACTTCTTCATCTCGGCGAAGGCCTCCCGTTATGTCGACTAGGCTTGCGCCCGTGCGAACATGCACGCAGTGCGGATCTCGCCGCGTGGGGCGCGTCGGGACGGACCTCCGCTTGCGCGATGGCACCATCGTGACGGTGGAGGTTGACGCCTGTTCTTCATGCGGCGAACGATACCTTGACGCGGAGGCCATCGAAGTCATTCGTCTAGCTCGCGCGCGGAAGCGCTCCAGGAGGTGAGGGAACGCGGGTCGCGCGGATCGTGTAGTCCCGTAGGGACGATAGGACATAGCCCAGGGCGCGAGCCCTGGGAAACCGGGCAAGCAAAACCAACACAAGCCCCGGAGGGGCGGCAGGATTTTTGCACTCCGCTTGTGTCGGCCCTGACGGGGCTTTGTATTCGGATGGCGCGCTGTGCCCCCGGACTTGCGTCCGGGGCTACGGTCTTTCGTCCCTACCGGGACTCGTGGTTTGTTTCGTCTTGTCGCCCCAGCGATGAATCGCTGGGCTATTCTCACGGCGTCCCGCTGGGACGCTCACGCTAGTCTCGGCGCGCCGGCGGTCGATGGCCAACTTATGTATAAGGCTCAGACTGAAGCCGGCGGCGCGGAACGTTGGCGATTCGCCATCTCGGCGCGGGGCGTGCGGGCGATCGTCGTCTTCGTCGTGTTGATGGGGTTGTTCTACGGTTTCGTGCACACCCCGGCCAATGAGACGACGGCGTTTCGGCCCTACTTGGCGTTGATCGCCCGCGTGGTGGGCGGGATTCTTGGCTTGTTCGGCTACGACATCAGCGTGGCCGAGACGACCGTTCACTCGCCGCAGTTTTCCCTCGAGATCGTCCGCGGCTGCGACGCCATCGAACCGGCGGCGACCTACATCGCAGCCGTCCTCGCCTCTCCCGTGGGGGCGTGGCCCAAGATCCCCGGCATCTTGATCGGCACCGCGGCGATCATGCTTATCAACCTGGTCCGCATCGTCAGCCTGTTTTTCGTGGGCGTATACTATCCCAGCACCTTTAACATGATCCACGAGGGCGTCTGGCAGGCCGTGTTCGTCGTCCTCGCCATTGTCTTCTGGGCCGTGTGGGTACAATGGGCCACGCGAGAAAAACGCGAGCGCCCTGATGCCCCACCCGAAGAAACCGCCGCATGACCCTTCTCCCCCAAGCAGGGGAGAGGGATTAAACATACCAGTCAAGTCGCTTGTTGCGTTTTTTGCTTGCTTCTTGCTCATTTTCGTTGTTCTTCTACGGCTGTGGTCTCCGTTTGGAACGGGATACGGCCGGATCTTTCGTGCCGCCGGCAACGGGCTTGTCAGTGCCGAGTCACGAAGCCGCGTATGGTTCGAGCAACCCGAAAAGACCGACGACCATCACGACGTGCAGGTGGTCGTAGGGAACCCCAAGAAGCACGCCAAGCGCAGCACGCCAATCAGCAGCTACCGCCATGGCTACATGCCGACCGCGTTTCTACTCGCCTTGACCCTGGCGACCCCCGTCGCGTGGCTACGCCGTCTATGGTTCGTGTTGTGGGGCCTGCTCTGGGTGAACTTTTACGTTGCGATCAAGCTCGCACTTTTTCCGATCGCCTACGGCGGCGACGATCCCATCGGTGCATGGACGCTCCCCGGCGTGTTGCGTTGGACGTTCTGGGTGGTAGGGGCCTCGTCCGTGGGCTGGACGGTCGTCCCGCTGCTCGTCTGGGCCATTCTCACGTTCCGCGTCGCCCACAAGGGCTAAAAGTCCCGGCGCGCCAGAACCGTTTGCGGGCGGCGGACTTTTGCAACACCCATGCATTTGCGGGGTGTTTCAAAACCCCAAACCTATTTATTTTCTGCTGTAATTCAGAAAATCCGCTCCTACGAAAAGGGCAAAAGTCGAGATGAGAGCCTCCGTCAATAGGTGTGTAAAAGCATTCAGGCGGCATCCTTCCGATTCTTTCGCTTCGACTCGCGTACGCCGTCCACAAAGCGCACGCTCTGGTACACGTCCTTCATCAGGTGTGGGGCATTGAGTTTGCGGAACCGTTTCTCCGCCACCAACAGCACCTTCCAGATCACGGCCGTAGCGTTGTCCACCTTCTTATATCGCTTCGCCGCTTCGGTTCGCAGCCACACCGACGCGAAGGGCGACTCGACCACGTTCGTCGTCCGCAGATGCGTCCAGTGTTCCTTCGGGTAGCGGTAGAACGTGACCATCCGCTCCCAGTCGTGATCGAGTAGAGCCGCCGCCTGGTCATGGCCGTGCCGACGACACCAGTCCTGGAACTCCTTCTTGCACCGCTCCGTCTCTTTCCGACTCTCGGCATACGGGATTTTCGTCAACAACTCCCGCCCTTGCGGCTGGGCGCTGCTCGGGAGTTCATTCGACACGTTCACGATGCGATGGTTCCAACACCGCTGCTCGTCCGCCTGCGGATACACGCCGGCCAACGCGCCCCACAGACCCAAGTGCCCGTCGGCGATCACCAGCCGCGGGGCGTTCATCCCTCGGGCCTTCAGGTCACG